>OBZZ01000353.1_pt1 | contig 31775 bp, 21 predicted proteins | sample 1501451 | NCBI WGS metagenome assembly OBZZ01 (sample SAMEA2580274, study PRJEB22360) | human gut metagenome | biome: human gut; feature: human-associated habitat; material: faeces | place: Denmark | collected 2008/2010
GTTCAGGATTCAGAGGCGAATACTTTGTGCTCTTTTGCATCTGTTCCGATTCTGGTATGACCGGAACAGATATAAGAGTTGGAAGTTACAGATAGCTGCTTAATCAGCAGACACTAATTAACAAGCGAACATTAACCAGTCGGGGCAGAGCGTAAAAAACTCTGTCCCTTTAATTTTTGGAGGAACATTATGAAACAACAAAAAACGGTGGAGAGCCGAGTGCTTGAAATCTTAAAGGAATGCCCGATGTCGAGGTATGATGATATGCTTCTTATTCTGCATTATTACAACCAATACGGATATATACCTGCCGGAAATCTTCCGCTTGAGGATATTGTATTTAATTACCGAGCATACGGACTTCCTTGTTTTGAAACCATACGCAGGGCAAGGCAGAGAGTACAGTCCCTTTTTCCTGAGTATTCACGTAATCCGCAGAAAGAAGAACAGAGCGGCAGTATTTCTATTGTAATCAACATTAGCTAAGGAGGTATTTTCGTGAAAGAAAAAGCAACTTTTCAGAATAAGGTCAAGGTGCTGAATAAACTCTTTGACTCCGGTTGTGATACGGAGAAAAAGTTGCAGCAGCTTGATATGGAAGCAATCCTGAAAATCCCGAATATCACGATTCCTGATATGGGTGTGATTATGGAGCTTCAGAAGAATACAAAGTCCGGTAAACTCTTTTCGTATTTGGGCGGCAGTTCTGATGAAGCAACAAAAATGAGAGGTAAGGAAAATGAAGCAACAGGAGAATAGAGCAGAGCCGCAGGAAAAGCAAATTCGATTTATAGACAGTCATTACAACTTAAAATTCTATATTCCCGATGGTGGAAAAATCAGGATTACTTTTCGTGATGGACACACAGCAGACAAAGTATGCAAGTATATTGATGACTACCATTTGTATGTCGGAAATTGCTGCTATCATATATGCGAGTTTGCTGAAAAAATGGAGCTTAGTGGAAGTAAAGTTGAACCTGTCAATCAATCCGAACCGTCAAAAAACAAGACCAGAAACAGAGAAAAACAGCGATAAGGAGGTGCAAGAGTAATGGCACGAAAATATGACCTTATTTCTGAGCTTTACAACCGCACCTGCAAAACGCTTGTGTCAAATCCTCAGAACTGGCAGGCATTCTTGGCTTCGGCTTGCCGAAATTATAAGTTACGTTATGACGAACAGCTACTTGTATATGCACAGCGACCTGATGCAACAGCGGTTCTTGAGATAGAGCAGTGGAACAAAATTTTTGGCAGATGGGTCAACCGAGGTGCAAGAGGTATTGCTGTTTTTGCTGATGAAAACCGTTCACGGCAAAGACTGACACATTACTTTGATATTTCAGATACTCACGAAAGCAGATATTCAAGAACAGTCCCGATTTGGGATATGCGTCAGGAATACGAAGCTGATGTGATTGAAACATTGGAAAGCACTTTCGGAGAGATTGAGAATAAGAGCAGTCTTGCCGAAGCAATTATGGGAGCAGCAAGAAATGCGGCAGAGGATAATATCCCTGATTATCTGCAAGACCTTTACTATGCAACCGAGGGCAGTTTCTTTGAGGAAGTGGAAGAGGATATTGTGGCTTTCATTTATAAAAATGTCGTGACAAACAGTGTGGCATATATGATGATGTCAAGGCTCGGCGTTGATACGGACGGTTATTTTGAACTTGATGATTTCAGAGATGTTACCAACTTCAATACGCAGGAAACACTCAATGCACTTGGATTTGCTACCAGTGATATTGCAGAAATGGGATTGACGGAAATATCTAAAACAATTACTGCACTCAACCGTCAAAATCGCATAATTGTCGGTCAGGACAGAAATGAATACAATAAGGTTGAAAATAACGACGAAAGGAGTTTGGACAATGAACGAACTGACCTACACGATGGTGGGCGATTACAGCCTTCCGAACCTGAAACTTCCACAGCAGCCGGAAGTGACGTTGGGCAGATACGCTCAGATGAGGAGAGAGTTTCTGAAGGAACATCACAGAGTCCTTTACTACAATCTCCTGACGAGGGGCAAACTGACACAGCACTTGGCGGAAGTGGAACAGAGAGCCAGCAAGATGGAGGAAACAATCCTGAGCCAGATGGCACAGAAAGAGGGAGTGACCGAACAGATGAAAGCGGAGGATATGATGAAATGGGTTCGTCTGATGAACGCCCTTCGCAGTTCGGCACAGGAAATCGTGAAAGCGGAAGTGATATTCGCTTAGAGTATTACGATAGAACGCACGAGGATAAAAGCCTTCCGTTCTTTGGACGTGATGAAGTAATCAATGAAATTCTCAGAACGACACCACATTTGTCGGCTAGTCTGGAAGAAATCAAAGATTATTATGAACGTAATCCTGATAACAAAGACCGCACAGAGTATATAAAGAGTATTTTCAATAATGATTATACCGAGCTTACTTTAGAGGATGGCAGGACAGTAGGGTACAAGACCTTTGAAAACGTTCTGCATTTGTGGGAGGGCAAATACGACAGTAGAACCGCACAGAGCTTTTATGATTGGGCTGTTATTGCTCGACATTTTGAAGCTATGCGATTATTGGGAGAATGTTACAACGCATTTTATTTGATGCCATAATTTGCAGAATTCGGAAAATTAAAACATCCCATTTTTAGCCTTGTTATAACGGTAATAATTTTTTCTATTACTGTTATAACAAGGATTCCAGGGGTTCGGGGATGGAAGATCCCCGTATTATTTCTGCACTATTTATTTTTCTGAAAATGGCATATTATAATGTGCTGATCAACAGGGAGAATTAAGTGACAGCATAAAACCATTACCGTCAATGGACGGTCAGATGACATTCATATTAGACGGTCGGGCAGAGGAAAAGAAAACCTCTGCCTTTACTTTTTCTCAGGAGATTATCGACGCTGTTCTTGCGAATGGAAGCGGATTTTCTGAGGGTAAAATGCGTATCTATGAGCAGTTTGAAAAAAGCCTTTCAGCAAAAGAAAACGCAGAATTCTTAAAAAATGAGTACGGTTGGGGCGGCTCTTATCCAGTAATAATCGGAGCAGGAATTGATGAGAGTCACGATGGAAAAGGTATTACGATTACGAAAGGCATCGGTAAAGAAAATCCACATATAACGCTTTCGTGGTCGCAGGTGGAGAAACGTATCGGGGAACTTATCCGAACAGACAGATACTTAAATCCAAAGGAAAAAGAACACTATCCTCAGTGGCTTGAAAGTCAAGAGGAACGCAGAGCCAAAATCGAGGAAACGAAAAGAAACCGTGAGATACTCTCTAATGCACCACCGGAGCAGGAGGTCGAACCAGCCGAAAAAGAACCTGAAGAAGCGGAACAGCTGCAAGATGTGAAATATGAATATCATCTTGGCGATAAGGTGTATATCGGTGCTTCTGAGTACGAAATCTTATCTGTTGATGATGAGAGAGTAATGCTCTATGACTATGATGTGCCACTGTTCAATAAGGAATTTTCACGCACAGAGTTTGACAGAAAAGTGCGAGAGAATCCGATGAATGAGCATTTGATTGTAAAGGAAGAACCTGCCGAAGAAAGAAATGAAAAAGAGCCTGAGCCGTTAGTTCCCGCTTGGGAGCAGAAGAAAAAAGTCAAAGGCTTTGACTTGCACCCTGATGTGCCTATGGCAGACCGTCACACCTTTAATCTTAGAGAAAATGAGGTTGAAACGGTTGGTAAAAAGGAACGCTTCCGCAGAAATATTATGGCGATACAGCTTCTTAAAAAATGTCAGGAAGAAAACAGATTTGCCACTCCTGAAGAACAGATTATCTTATCAAAGTATGTCGGTTGGGGTGGGCTTTCAGAAGCCTTTGATGAAAATAATTCAGCGTGGGCAACGGAATATCTGGAACTTTCTTCGGTATTAACACCGGAGGAATATGCTTCGGCAAGAGAAAGCACATTGACTGCGTTCTACACGCCGCCCGAAGTAATCACAGCCATTTATAAGGCAATGGAGCAGATGGGCTTTAAGGAAGGCAACTTGTTAGAGCCGTCCTGCGGTATCGGTAATTTCATCGGTATGCTGCCGGACACAATGCAGGACAGTAAGATTTACGGTGTGGAACTTGATACGATTTCCGCAGGGATTGCACAGCAGCTTTATCAGAAAACAACCATTGCGGCACAAGGATTTGAAGAAACCAATCTGCCGGACAGCTTCTTTGATGGAGTGGTTGGCAATGTGCCTTTTGGAGATTTTAAGGTGTCGGATAAAAGGTACGACAAGCATAAGTTCCTGATACACAATTACTTTTTTGCCAAGTCCCTTGATAAGTTAAGACCCGGCGGTGTGATGGCACTTGTAACGAGCAAAGGCACAATGGATAAGGAAACTTTAGCAGTACGAAAGTATATTGCACAGAGGGCAGAGCTTCTTGGAGCAATCCGATTGCCGAATAATACCTTTAAGGGTAATGCAGGAACGGAAGTCATTTCGGATATTCTTATCTTGCAAAAGCGTGACAGACTGATAGATATTGAGCCGGATTGGGTTCATCTTGATACCGATGAGAACGGAATTAAGATGAACTCTTATTTTGTGCAGCACCCCGAAATGATACTTGGAGAAATGAAAATGGTATCGGGACGTTTCGGTATGGAAGCAACTTGTGTGCCGTATGAAAATGCAGACCTTGCAGCACAGCTTGATGAAGCAGTAGCAAACATTCACGGAGAAATCACGGAATATGAAGTCGAGGAAGAACTGGAGGAGGAAGATAATTCTATTCCGGCAGACCCGACAGTGAGAAACTTTTCCTATACGGTGGTAGACGACAAAATCTATTATCGTGAAAATTCCCGTATGACTCCGGTGGAAGTGTCGGCAACCGCAGAGAACCGAATTAAGGGTATGATTGTTATTAGAAATTCCGTCAGAACGCTGATTGAATTGCAGACAGAAGATTACCCTGACAGCGAAATCAAAGCGGAGCAGGAGCGATTAAACAGACTTTATGATACCTTTTCAGGTAAGTACGGACTCATTAACAGCCGTGCAAATACTTCTGCTTTCTCGCAGGACAGTTCATTCTCTTTGCTTTCCGCATTGGAGATAATCGGAGAGGACGGAGAACTGGAGCGTAAGGCTGATATGTTTTCTAAGAGGACAATTAAGCCGCATACTCCGGTTACTTCTGTTGATACGGCAAGCGAAGCATTGGCGGTATCTCTTGGAGAAAAAGCCACGATTGATATGGACTATATGATGGAGCTTTCCGGTAAATCGGAGAATGAAATCTTTGAGGACTTAAAGGGTGTTATCTTCTTAAATCCGCTTTATGAGTATGGAAATTCTTACGAACCGAAGTATCTGATGGCTGATGAATACCTTTCGGGTAATGTCAGGGAAAAGCTGAGGATTGCAAAGAACTCGGCAGAACTCTATCCGGAAGATTATAAGGTCAATGTAGAAGCACTTCAAAAGGTGCAGCCGAAAGACCTGACTGCAAGTGAAATTTCCGTGCGACTTGGTGCAACTTGGTTGCCACCGGACGATGTGCAGGAGTTTATCTTTCATTTGCTTGAAACACCACGCTATGCATAGTGGAATATCAAAGTTCACTTCTCTCCATTTACAAGTGAGTGGAATATTGAGGGCAAATCCTATGACAAAGGAAATGTAAGGGCATATAACACTTACGGAACTTCCCGCATCAATGCTTATAAGATTATTGAGGAAACGCTGAATTTAAAAGATGTGCGTATCTTTGATTATGTTGAAGATGATGAGGGAAAGAAAAAGGCTGTCCTGAATAAAAAGGAAACAGCGATTGCTCAGTCGAAGCAGGAAATGATTAAGCAGGAATTTCAGGACTGGATATGGTCTGACCCTGAACGAAGGGAAAGGCTTTGCAAATCCTACAATGAGAAATTCAATAGCGTCAGACCTCGTGAGTATGATGGAAGTCATATCATCTTCAATGGTATGAACCCTGAAATTGAACTCAGAGAACATCAGAAAAATGCGGTTGCCCATATCCTTTACGGAGGGAATACGCTTCTTGCACACGCAGTCGGAGCAGGAAAAACTTTTGAAATGGTAGCGGCAGCACAGGAGTCGAAAAGGCTTGGACTTTGTAATAAGTCACTGTTTGTTGTACCAAATCACTTGACCGAACAATGGGCGGCTGAGTATTTGCAGCTCTATCCGGCGGCGAATATCCTTGTCGCAACAAAGAAAGATTTTGAAACCAAGAATCGTAAAAAGTTCTGCGGAGGATTGCAACCGGAGATTATGACGCCGTTATCATCGGACATTCACAGTTTGAGAAAATCCCGATGTCCATTGAAAGACAGAGGGCAATCTTAGAACAGCAGCTTGAGGAGATAACCGGAGGAATTGCAGAACTCAAGCGAAACCGAGGGGAAAACTTCTCCATAAAGCAGCTTGAAAAGTCAAAGAAATCTATCAAGCAGAAACTTGATAAACTCAATGACCAGACGAAAAAAGATGATGTTGTAACCTTTGAGGAACTTGGTGTAGACAGGCTTTTTGTTGATGAAAGCCATTATTACAAGAACCTTTATCTTTATACAAAAATGCGTAATGTGGGCGGTATCGCACAGACGGAAGCACAGAAATCTTCCGACCTCTTTATGAAGTGCCGTTACCTTGACGAGATTACCGGAGGGCGAGGAACCGTGTTCGCAACGGGTACACCTATCTCAAACAGTATGGTGGAACTTTATACGATACAGCGATATTTGCAGTACAGCACGCTTGTGAAAAATGGGTTGCAGCACTTTGATGCCTGGGCTTCCACTTTCGGAGAAACCATTACGGCAGTGGAACTTACACCGGAAGGAACAGACAGAACACATCTGACACTTGTATTCAAACTGACAGGTGCAACTCCTGCAAATACATGGGCAGATGCAGGAATCTATCTTTATGATGATGCAGATAATTACGTAGCACTGGAAAAGAAACACCGAGGTGGTAACACCAGTGCAGTGGCAATTGTAAAAGAACAGAACCATGAGGGTCAGGAAACATCATATAGTAACTGGGCAAATGTAAGCGACAATCCGATCTGGCTGAAGCTGGAAAAGAAGGGTGCGAATGTAAAAGCATTCTTTAGTTCGGATAAGAATAGCTGGACCGAGATCGGTTCAAGAGATGACTGTGGATTCCTGAGTGATAGCTATAAGTTAGCAATCGCAAGCCAGGGAACTAATACAGGATCCATCACTTATTCTGATGTTACAGTGAATGATAAAGAAGTAAAATTAGTTGAAGAGGCAGTGAAACCGACCGCCTCCAATGTTACGGTAACATATGACGAAGCTGCTGACAGCCTGACAGCGGCAGGAGATACTACAGGACAGTCCGTAATTGTAAAATGGGCAGTTGCTGATAAAGAAAATGGAAACTATTCCATTATCAGCGGAGTAGAGGGAACTTCTCTGACAGCTTCTAAAGCATTGAAAGGCAAATATGTGAAAGCTGCTTATGTACCGCTGATCGGAACAGGTGCAGCAGGAGACATTGTATGGTCTGATGCAGTAAAAGTAACCGGAAATGGCACAGATTCAGGTGCATCAGCAGTCAAATCTGCAAATGCAGATCTGGCGACAGCTGACATTAAAACTAGTGAAAGTACAGACATGTTCCAGTTTGTAAAAGGAACAACTTTCTATCAGACAACAGCAGGAAGTGACGTTCAGGAAATCAAGTATTCCTTTGCAGCAGAGGATACAAAGGCAACAGTAAAAGTGCTGGTGAATGGAAAAGAAACAGCTGAACTGAGCGGAAACGCAGTTCTCACAAGAGGAAGAAATCTGATCGAGGTAAATGTTACAGCAGAAGATGGCGTGACAATGAAAAAATATCGTTTCACAATCAGCCGTCAGGGAGATAACAATGCATTGTTGGAAAGCATGCAGGTAAACGGACAGACAATCAAACTGGCAGAGGGAGTTTATGAATATAGTCTTCCAATTGCAACAGGAACAACAACAGCGCAGGTTGCAGCGACAGCACAGAGTACAAGAGCAACTGTTTCCATCGTGAACGTGTTGATCAGCACATTATAATATGCCATTTTCAGAAAAATAAATAGTGCAGAAATAATACGGGGATCTTCCATCCCCGAACCCCTGGAATCCTTGTTATAACAGTAATAGAAAAAATTATTACCGTTATAACAAGGCTAAAAATGGGATGTTTTAATTTTCCGAATTCTGCAAATTATGGCATCAAATAAAATGCGTTGTAACAGTGAACGGAAAAGAGGTTACATCCGCAGCACAGACTGTTCAGGGAGACGTGACAGTTGCACCGGGAATCAATGAGATTACGATCCGTGTGACACCTGAGACAAGTGCAGAGCCGGTCTACTATAAACTGAAACTGAAAGTGCCGAATGCTGCAAATGCATGTTTGGAAGCATTAAGCCTTGGAGGAAATGTATCTCTGAAAGAAAACTTTGATGCAGATACATTAAAATATACAGCATCTGCAACAGAATCTGCTGTGACAATCAATGCAACAGCAGAAGAGGCGAATGCAACCGTAGAAGTTATCTGGAAAGATAAAGTGATTCAGACAGGAACAGGAAGTGCTTCGGCAGAACTGGGACTGACAGAAGGTGACAACACTGTGAAAGTGAAAGTAACTTCTGCGGATAAGTCCACAGAAAAGACTTATAAAGTAACAGTTCATGCATCAGGAGATACATGGTTATCTGATCTTGACTGGACATCACAGACATCCGGAGATTCCGGTAATCCGACAAGAAAAGATAAGAGCTGTGGAAACAACACACTGACCTTATGGGACGGTTCAAAGGAAGAAACCTTTGATAAAGGAATCGGAAGCCATGCAGATTCTACAATCATTTACGATCTGACTGGCAAAGGATATACAAGTTTTTCATCTTATTATGGTGTAGACCGTGAGACAAAGATAAATCCTTCTCAGGCGAGTATCACATTTAAGGTATATGTGGATGGAAATCTGAAGTTCACAAGTGATGTAATGGGAACTAACACAGCAAAAGGATTTACAGGTGATATTGATTTAACCGGTGCAACAGAACTGAAATTGGTTATGGACAAAGGTGCAAATAACTGGAGCGATCATGGTGACTGGGCAAATGCGAAACTGACAAAACCGTTTACAGCGCCGCAGCCAGTAGTTGTGACCGTTCAGGTAAATGACCCGGCAATGGGAAGTGCAGCAACCGATAAGGGTGAGTATCAGAAGTATGATACCGCTACAGTAACTGCAACAGCAAAAGAAGGATATCATTTCGTAAACTGGACAAACGCAGAGGGAACAGAAGTCAGTGATGCAAATCCACATGTATTTGATGTGACAGAAGATGTGATACTGACAGCAAACTTCGCAGCAAATCCTGTAGTAAAGAAACAGTATACAGTAACAGCAACAGCAAGTGCTGAAGCAATGGGAACAGTCAGCATGGATCATGAGGACGGAATCTATGAAGATGGAGAAAAGGCAACAGTAACAGCAAAAGCAAAAGAAGGCCATCATTTCGTAGGATGGAAGCTGAAAGATGCAGAGGATATTTTAAGTACCGATGCGAAGTATACATTTAAGGTTGAAAAGGATGTAGACCTGATCGTAGTATTTGAGAAGGACGCAGAGCCAGAGCAGGTGATAACTGCAGAAGAAATCATGCGTCGTATTATTGCAGATAAATCTTTTGCAACTTCTATTAAGAAAGATACGAAGAAACTGACATTACCGGAAGTACCAGAAAACGCACAGATTGAGATTTGTAGTGTGAACCCAGAAGGAATTATCGCGCTGAATGGCGAGGTGACTACACCGCAAGAGGATACAGAAGTCATCGTAACGGTAAAAGTAACTGGAACAGATGGAAGTGTTGCCACTACAGAGTTTAAGGTTATGGTAGAAGGAAATGGTGAGACAGAGAAACCAGCTCCAGAGAAACCAAATCCGGAGAAACCAGATAATGGAAATGTGAACCAGAGTGGAGCAAAGGATAACAATGCTAACAGCTCAACTCCGAATGGTGGTGCAGGACAGAACACGGTAAAGGCAATCAAGACTGGAGATACAGCGAATTTCGCATTGTATGGAATTGTAATGGTAGCCGCTGGGGCAGTAATCGCAACACTTGTATATCGCAGAAAAAGAAGCTAATCTAGATGAACAGAAACAGACCGTTATGAATTACGGAGCTGTGAAAAGTAAAAAATTATAGAAGACTGCCGGGATATTCTGAAGAGTATCCCGGCAGTCTTCTATAAGAAACCACTTCTTGGCTGTAATGGTCGAGAGGCGGTTTCTTTTTCTTTTGACGCTTTCCTGCAAGGAATAGTCACTGTAAATGCGGAACCTTTACCCTGGAAGTTTGATAGATAGAGATATTGCAGAGATAATCAATATGCCAATAGCAACATTCTAATATACACTTCCAATAAATGTCTGTTATAATTCTGTCTTTGACAGTCAAATCAACAAAAAAGTCCTACACTCCGCATAAACAGCGACTTCTAGGACCTTTTTATATTCCTTGAATGCATGTTACAACCACAGAACATTATAATCCAAAAACGAAAGAAAGGGGGAGCGCGCTAAGTGAGTGATAAGCCCTTTCCAGGTTCTGTTATTGAGAGTTCCGAATATGACAAAGAATCAGGATGGATGAAACAAAAAATACGAGTTGCATTCTTTTTTTTTATGAGATACTAAAATTAACTATATATAATGATTTCTCGCTCGGTAAAAGATAAATCCAGGTTCCAAAACCGTTCAATGATATCCCAGGTGGAACGAGCAAGAGTATTTGGATTAGGATAATATTTACGAAGATTCCGAGAGATTAATAAGGAAAAGGAGGAAGAGGGTAGGCTATAAAAAGTCTAAAAAGAAAAAAAGTATGAAAAAAAATAATTTAAAAAGAAAAGGTATGGCAGCAGCACTGACACTTGCCTTTGGAATGCTTGTTCCAAGTGTTTCATTTGCGGCAGGAACTCCGGTTAATGTGCTTTCTGGAACAGAAAGCCAGATGAGTTCCGATAAAGAAGTTGTTTATGTAAACAATTATTCGGCAGCAAAACGAGATGTCAATTTTAATGACAACTGGAAGTTCTATTTGGGAGATGCATCAGGTGCGGAAGAACCGGCATTTGATGATTCTAAATGGGAACATGTAAATCTGCCTCATGACTACAGTATTGAACAAGAGTATTCAACGAAGATGGAAGCAGAAAGCGGATATCTTCCGGGTGGAATTGGCTGGTACAGAAAGAGTTTCACACTTGGGAAAACAGCGGAGAATAAACGTGTGCGAATTGATTTCGGTGGCGTATATATGGATGCTACAGTCTGGGTCAATGGAACACAGGTGGGAAGCCATCCGTATGGATATACTCCATTCTCATTTGATATCACTGATTTGGTGAAATTTGATGGTGAGAATGTAATTACAGTAAAGGTAAATCATCAGACACCATCCAGCCGTTGGTATTCAGGAAGTGGTATCTATAGAAGTGTAGATTTGAATATTGTAAATCCTGTACATGTTGACTTATATGGGACAAAGGTAGAAACTCCAAATTTGGAAACAGAAAAAGACAAAGCGGTGACTACTAATATTAAGACAACTGTAGCCAACGATTCAGACAGAGAACAGAATGTGACATTGACTCATACCATTTTCAAAAAAGGTGGGGAGCCAAGCGCTAATATCGGAACTGTGACAACAGAAACAAAAGCGATTGCGGCAGGTGAAACCGTAGCGATTGATGCAACAGTAAATGCACAGAATCCAGAATTATGGAGTACTACAAATCCGGCGCTTTATACAGTGCGTACAGAAGTAAAAATTGGTGAAGAGGTTGTAGATACTTACGATACAGAATATGGATTCCGTTATTTTAAATTTGATGCAAATAGTGGATTTTCATTAAACGGAACAAATATGAAACTGAAAGGTGTGTGTATGCACCACGATCAGGGAGCACTTGGAGCAGAGGCATGGGAACGTGCAATTGAGCGTCAGGTGGAAATCTTAAAGGAAATGGGATGTAACTCCATTCGTGTTACACATAACCCGGCAGCAGAAGAACTGATAAATATTTGTAATGAAAAAGGTATCCTTGTTGTGGAAGAGATGTTTGATGGCTGGCAAAATGCCAAGAATGGAAATAACAATGATTATGCCAGATTCTTCAATCAGACAATAGGTGAAAGCAATCAGATTCTTGGAAAAGAAAATGGAATGACTTGGGCAAAATATGACTTAACAGCAACAGTAAAACGTGGCTGGAATGCTCCGTCAGTTATTATGTGGTCTCTCGGAAATGAAGTTCAGGAAGGCGCAACCGGTGTATTGACACAGGCGTATGCAAATGTTCAGGCGAATTTGATTGAATGGACAACTGCGTTGGATACCACAAGACCGGCAACACGTGGCGACAACGTGTTAAAAGGTAATAAGACTGGAATACCGAAAAACATGATGGATGCTATGACAACTGCAAATGGTACGGTTGGTTTGAATTATTGTTCTGGAAATGATTATGACACGCTTCATAATAGTAACCAAAATTGGAAATTGTATGGTTCTGAAACTGCTTCAGCAATCAATAGTAGAGGTGTATATGACAGAATAGATGGAAGTAAAACGGGTCAGAAGTTAACATCCTATGATAATTCAGCAGTTAACTGGGGGGCAGTTGCCAGCAGTGCTTGGTACGAGGTTATTAAGAGAGATTTTGTGGCAGGCGAATATGTATGGACCGGTTTTGATTATATTGGAGAGCCGACACCATGGAACGGAACTGGAAAAGGAGCACAAGGGACATGGCCGTCTCCAAAGAATTCATATTTTGGAATTATTGACACCGCAGGATTTCCAAAAGATAGTTACTACTTCTATCAGAGCCAGTGGAATGACGAAGTAAATACCCTTCATATTTTACCGGCATGGAATGAAGACGTAGTGAAGAAAGATAGCAATGGAAAGGTTCCGGTTGTCGTTTATACAGATGCGAAAAAAGTAGAATTATTCTTTACAGATGCAAAAACGGGTGATAAGCAAAGCCTTGGGACAAAGGCATTTACGCAGAAACAATCAAATGCACAAGGGTATACATATCAGTATTATGAAGGTACGGATAAGTCTGGTACAGAACATAAGAATTTATATCTGACATGGCAGGTTCCGTATAAAGCAGGTACAATTTCAGCAGTAGCTTACGGACAGGATGGACAGAAAATTTCAGAGGAAAAACTGAATGGTCGAACATCTGTAACAACCACCGGTGAGAAGAAGAATTTAAAAGTTACAGTTGACCGCGATACAATTGCAGCAGATGGAGCGGACTTAACTTATGTAACTGTAGACGTAACAGATAAAGATGGAAATATTATTCCGAATGCGGAAGATAAAGTAACCTTTAAAGTAGAAGGCGAAGGTAAACTGGTGGGTATTGATAACGGAAGACAAGACGATCATACCTCCTATAAGGCAAATAGCAGAAATGCATTTGCAGGAAAAGTACTGGCAATTGTACAGTCTACAAAAAAAGCGGGAAGTATTACAGTAACAGCCAGTGCAAAAGGTTTGGAAACTTCTTCAGTGACAGTAACAACGACTTCGGTAGAACAGGATACAACAGGAGAAAAGGCTATCAGTTATTACGAAATGTCTAAAAACTACTATGTAAAAACCGGTAATATGCCACAGCTTCCGAGTACTGTTAAAGCAGTGTATACAGATGGAAGTGAAAAAGAGATTCCTGTAACATGGGATGCAATTACAGAAGAACAGATTGCACAGAGTGGTACATTTTCTGTAGCAGGTACAACAAAGGCAGGAGATACTCTTACAGTAATCGTCAATATGATTGACCGGGTAGTTTCCCTGCTGAACTATTCAACAACTGTTCCGCTTGGAACGAAACCGACACTTCCGGAATCCAGACCGGCGGTACTTCAAGATGGTGAAGTAATGAATGCGTCCTTCCCAGTTGCTTGGGGAGAACCGAATGGAAGTTACGATGCAGAAGGAATTGTGACAGTGAAAGGAACAGCAGATGTTCTAGGACAGAATGTAGAGGTTACAGCGACCATTCGTGTAGAAAAACAGAAGATAGAGCTAGGCTCCAGTGTAAGTAGCGCAGCATACTTAAGTCAGGATGTACCGGAAGGACAACAGTCAGATACACTGGATGCAATTAAGGATGGAAAGAAAGAAATTGGAGACAACAACAGTGGAGGCGCAAATCCAACTTGTTGGTCAAACTGGGCAACTAGAAATACAGATCCAACTTCTGAAATCACATTCCGCTATGCTACTCAGCAGCGTGTAGGAAAAATTGTTGTATATTATTCCAAAGATAATGGTGCAATGACATTCCCGCGGGAAGGAAGAACAAAACTCTTTGTATCTGAAACAGGAGATGAAGGAAGTTGGAAAGAACTTTCAGTGGAAGAAACAATTGCGGAAAATGAAAGTCCAGAACGTGTAAAAGCATATACATATACATTTGATCCAACTGTAGCAACTTTTGTAAAACTGCAAGTAACAAATACAACTCCTCAAGAGGCAGGAAAAACAGAAACATGTACTGGTATTACAGAAGTAGAGATTATTGAGTGGAATGGTTCATATACGACCAATTCTACTGCAAATCTTTCTAAATTAACGGTAAATGGTCTTGAGTTAAGTGAGGAAGAACTTGCTGCAGGAAGTTTTGATACAGAAGCTATTGTTATTGATACAATAGACTATGTGGCAGCTGATAATGCAGCGGTAACTTATGTACCGCCGTATGAAAATAAAGCGAAGCTAATCATTGAATCAGAAGATCATACAACCAGAAATGAATTTGTCATCAACTTAGACGGAAAAGGTGTTGGAAATACAGATCCAGTTTATGCAGGACGGGATTATGATACCCAAAAAATGTCAGTGACAGCTGGAAGTGAACAGCAGGGACAAGGCAATGAAGGTCCGGCAAGATATGTTTTAGATGGCAATGAAGGTACTATTTGGCATACATCATGGAATCCGCAAGCGAGTCGTGATACATTCTGGATTAAATTTGAGTTAAATGAAATTACTAGCCTAGATGCATTACGCTACAAAGGACGTGGTGGTGCTTCAAATGGACGTATCAGTAAGTATCGAGTAGAGGTAAGTAAGGACGATCAAAATTGGACAGAAGTTTCTGTTGGAAATTGGGATAATACAAATGACTGGTATATCGCAATGTTTAATGAACCGACAGAAGCAAAATATGTTCGACTTACCGGCGTTGAAACTTATGGTGAAGGATCACAGCAGAATAAATTTGCAAGTGCTGCAGAGATTCGCTTGCGTAAAGCAGATTCAAAGACAGACATTTCAGATGCAACTGTTTCTCTTACAAATGAGAAAAAACTGGTTTCTGTTGTAGATAAAGATCATCCGGTAACATTGTCAAAAGAAGACATTGAAGTCACCTTGGGAGATAAGGTACTCAGATATGGCATAGACTACAAACTTACTTATAATAATAATGAGGCACCAGGAACTGCAACTGCAATCGTAACAGGTATTGGACAGTATGGATATACAGGAAGTCAAGAGGTATCATTTACAATTGAGTTGAAAAAAACGGAAATGAATAATATTTCCATAAAGAGTTTCCCAACAAAACCGACCTACACAGAAGGAGAAACTTTAGATCCTACAGGTCTTGTGCTTACTACATCATATGACAATGGTACAACAGCGGATGTTGTGTATTCAGAAGAGACTGCAAAAGACTTTGCATTTAATCCGGATACAAAGACGCCGTTGACTAAAGACAATACAAAAGTAACAGTGACCTATGGTGATTTTGAAACAGAGTTTGCAATCACAGTGACAGAAGCTAAGAAACCAGATCCGGAGCCAAAACCAGATCCAGAAAAGCCGAATCCAGAAAAGCCGGATCCAGAAAAGCCGAGTCCAGAAAAGCCGAGTCCAGAAAAGCCAGGTTCAGGCAACCAGGATTCAGGTAAGCCGGATTCAGGCAACCATGGTTCAGGTAAGCCGGACGGAAATGGTAGCTCCACAGGAAATACAGGCAATACAAACAATTCAAATAATGCAGTACAAACAGGGGATACTGCATCAGTAGGAATTTGCGTAGTTGCACTAGCAGCAGCTGGTATAGTAGGAGCTATAATAATTGGAAAGAAAAGGAAAGATGTTAAATAATCAATTTGAAGAGTATTATGTGACAATCCTTTTAAGGAGGAAATTTTGAAAAAATTACGAATTGATAGAAAGAACAAAAAAAGCTTTCAGAAATTCGCTGCAGGAGTCATGGCATTAGTAATGACTGTGTCCGGACTGACAATACCGTCAGTCCGGAGCGAAGCTGCGGCTGCAGAGTATGAAATTTATCCGAATCCACAGGTGATTCAATATACGGAAGGTGACTATGTTATCAAAAACGAGGTCAATGTAGTATATGAATCAGGAATCGATCAGACAACGAAAGATCGATTAGCAGAAGCACTTGCGTTGAAAGATGGGGTAACAGTGACCACATCTGAGTCAATTGAAGAGGGCAAGACGAATATTCTTGTTGGAATTGATGGTTCGGGAGAAGCTGCAGATACTTATGCAAATGAACATGTGAATATGCAGTCAGCGGATTTGTATGAAAAGCTGGACGCCTATGTACTGGATAGTAATAATGATGTGATCACTGTAGTAGGTGCAGACACAGATGCAAGTTATTATGGATTGACGACGTTGTATCATATTTTGAAGCAGATGGATAGTAATACCATCCGGAATTTTCACATTGAGGACTGGGCAGATGTTGCAAGTCGTGGATTTATTGAAGGGTATTATGGAAATCCATGGTCTACAGAAGATAGAATCAATCTTATGAAATGGGGCGGTTATTATAAACTGAATTCCTATTTCTATGCACCGAAAAATGATCCAAAGCATAATGCAAAATGGAGAGAATTGTATACAGAAGAGGAACTGAATACATTAATCAGACCTTTGGCAGAAGCAGGGAATGCATCTAAATGCCGTTTTGTGTATGCACTGCATACGTTTATGTATAATCCGGTTAGATTTGACGGTAATTATCAAGCTGATTTAAAAGCAGTACAAGATAAACTTGCTCAGGTGATTGAAGCCGGTGTCAGACAGGTTGCAATTCTGGCAGACGATGCGGGAAATGTAGGTGGAAATAATTATAATAAGTTTTTAACGGATATGACAGCGTGGCTGGCAGAAATGAAAAAAACATATCCAGATTTGAAACAGACGTTGCCGTTTTGTCCACAGGAATATATGTACAACGGACAGGAATATTACAAAAATTTCCCGGAAAATGTACAGATTGTTATGACAGGCGGTAGGGTATGGGGCGAAGTAAACCAGAACTTTACCAATACATTTACAAATAATGCGGGACGCGGTCCTTATATGTGGATTAACTGGCCTTGTACAGATAATTCTAAAAGCCATCTGATTATGGGCGGATATACAACATTTCTACAGCCAGGAGTTGATCCGGCAAAGATTCAAGGTATCGTACTTAATCCGATGCAGCAGTCAGAGCCAAGTAAAGTGGCAATTTTCGGAAATGCATGTTATTCATGGAATATTTGGGAAAATGCAGATATAGCAAACAAGGCATGGAAGGATTCTTTCAAATATGTAGACCACAATTCAGCAGTGAAAACGGAAGCCTCTACAGCGTTGTATGAATTGTCTAAACATATGATGAATCAGAACATGGATTCTCGAGTAACAGCATTGCAGGAATCCGTAGAGTTAGCTCCGAAACTGACGGCGTTTCGTGATAAATTAAAGACAGGTACAGTTACTGTAGAAGAAGCGGATGCATTGATTGCTGAATTCCAGATTTTACAGAATGCAGCTGCTGTTTATAGAGAACAGGCTGTAGACATAAAGGTTAGAGATCAGATTGTATATTGGCTGGATTGCTGGGATGATACAACTGTTTCAGCAATTGGATATTTGAATGCTATTAAGGCAATTGTCAATGAGGATGCAGATACTGCACTTCGTTATAATGCAGAAGCAAAAGCTGCGTTCGAGCAGTCAAAGACACATGAACTCTGGTATCTGGATCATTATGAAAAAGCAGAAGTCGGAGTACAGCATATTGTTCCGTTTATTAAAGCGATGGCAAAATATGTAACTGATTATATTGACACCGGAGTCAATCCAAATACACAGAAAAGATATACAGGAACTGTTACATATGAGCAGATATCTATACAAAATAACGCATCGGAAGATAAATATTTTGATAGAGATAACAGCAGTGAAGTATGGCTGGCAAAAGGACCATACGAAAACCCCGGAAGAGATACAATTCCAGCAGGAGCAACATTGACAGTTACTTTCCCGGAGCCAAAAACAATTGGTTCCTTCCGTTTGGTGCAGGGAGTTTCAGCAAAGAGTGATAAGTTCAGCAATGCAGATGTAGAGTATCAGATTGAGGGAACGAGTACATGGACAAAAGCGGGTACATTGTCGGATAAAGGTGATCAGACCATTTCATTCGGAAATGTTGCTAATGTAAAAGCGGTGCGTATTCATAATAATACAGTAACAGGAGGCTGGGTAAGAATTGGTGAAATAGAGATTCTTTCTCCGGCAAATGAAGATGCAAGTGGTGGGAGAGCAGGGCTTTATACGAACGTTGATACAAATATCACTGCAAGTCTGGAGGAAGGCAGTGTTTCATTAAGCAACGGAACAGTTACATTGAACAAAGACGAGTATATCGGAGTGAAACTTGGCGATATCAAAGCAATACAGAATATTACAACTCCGGCACTTCCGGAAAATGTAGTTCTGGAGACGTCTATGAATGAAATCACATGGCAGCCTTACGCAGCAGATGCAAAAAATGTAGATGCAGCGTATATACGCATTAGAAATAATGGCGAAGCAGCAAGCGAGATTGCTTTGAATGATTTTAAAGTGACTTATAAGTTTGTCGGAGCTAAAAAAGTAGATACAGACTTTGAAAAAGCACAGGATGCAAATGATATGCGTGTGGCAGGAACTGTTGGAAATGTATTTGATGGAAAATTAAGTACATTGGGTATGATCAATGGAAAACAGGAAGCCGGCAAACATATCACGTTTGATCTGGGACAAGTTATTCACTTTAACTCTCTGCGTTACTATATTGTAGAAACGCAGCTGAATTATTTGAGAAATGCAAAATTTGAAGTGTCAACAGATGGTGAAAATTGGACAGAGGTTATGACAGTTGGAAAACCAACTCAAAATGTGCATGATAATACAGTAGCGAAAGACATGCAAGGCATTACTCTGACCCATGATGATAAAAATCCGGGATATATGTATAAAGAAGCAACAGGGCTGAATGTAGATGGAAGATATATCCGAATCATGCCGAATGAAACATATAATCATAGATGGGTTGCAATTAATGAACTGCAGATCAATGGAGGAGAATATATTTCTCCTGAGCAGAGTAGACAGATTGTGTCAGAAGCAATTGAAGAAGTAGGAAAGCTTCCGTCTAATATGCGGGATGGAAGTTATGGTACAACTTATAAGTCTTCTAAAAAGAACAGCTCATTTACCTGGAGAGTGTTAGATCCAACATCAATCGCATCTGTTCGTCTGATACAGATCGGCGATATTTCTAAAGCAGATGTTACAGCAACTTATTTAGATAAAAGTAATGTTACAAAAGCTAGTGAAAAAGTAAACCTTGGAAAACTGAATCAAGTAATCAATGAGTTTGTTATTCCAGAAGGAAAAATGCTGGAAACACTGACGGTTACTTGGAAAGATGTAATTCCGGAAATTGCTGAGATTGAAACTTCATCAGAACGTGGCGGAGAAGTGAACAAAGAAACATTAAAAGCAGAACTTGCAAAAGCAGAGGATGACACATGGACAGCTGATAGCAAAACAGCTTACACACAGGCAAAAGAAACTGCACAGGAAATCTATGATAATGAAAATGCAAGTCAGGCAATGGTGGATTCAGCGATTAAAGCATTAGAGTCAGCACGTACAAATGCAAAGACAAAAGCAAATGAAGAAACCGTCGCAAATATGAAAAAAGTGTTGGCTGAAAAAATCAGTAATGAGGAAACAATTTATACAAAAGTTACTTATTCTGCATATGCAAATGTAATTGGCAAGTTGGAAAAGGCAATGAAAACTCCGGATAATTTGTCACAGACAGATGCAGATGAGCTGATGAAAAATGTGACAGAAGCGCAGAATAATCTTGTATATTCTACAAGAAACAGAGAACTTGCAGAGCTGGAAACGAAAAAATATGATTTGGTTGAAGCAGATCCGTATACAAAAGCTAGTTATCAGGCGTTGACAGCGATTAAATCAGAAATTGATACGTTGGTGGCTACGGATAAAGAGGCAGAAATAGACGGAACAGAACGTGTAAATCCAAAAGAATTTATTGCTAAGAGAAATGCTTTCCAGAATAGAATGTCAAATCTAGTTGATATCAGTACTCTGAAGGCAGCGATTAAACAGTCAGAAAGCGTAGACGGTACTTTATATACGAAAGAAAGTTATCAGTCTTATGTTGCAGCTGTAGAAGCAGGAAAACAACTTCTTGATGCAGGTACAAAAGAACAGGTTGTACAGGCGCTGAAACTAATCGAAGAAAAATATAATGGATTGACTACAAATGAAAAAGCAGCTTTGGAGCAGATGATTCAGGCAGCGAAGGCATTGAAGGCTGAATCTTATACAGAAGATTCTTATAAGGAATTGATGGATATTGTCGCAGAGGCAGAAAAGAGCGCTGATGATAAATATATTGATAAGATTCAAGAGGCAATGAAAAAACTGGTTAATGTAGAAGCATTAAAGGATAAGATTCAGGCGGCTGAAAAAGTGGATAAGGAGTTGTATACAGAAGACTCTTATCAGAGATTAGAAGATGCATTGAAAAAAGCGAAAAAACTTCTGAAGTCAGGTAGTGCAAAAGAAGTAAAAGCAGCAACAGAAGAATTAGAAAATGCACGTCGCGCATTGGTACAGAAAACTACAGTAGATGTAGAAGGAGATCAAAATACAGATCAAAAAGATCAGGCAGTGCAAAAGTTAAAGGATAAGATTCAAGCAGCTGAAAAAGTGGATAAGAAGTTGTATACAGAAGACTCTTATCAGAGATTAGAAGATGCATTGAAAAAAGCGAAAAAACTTCTGAAGTCAGGTAGTGAAAAAGAAGTAAAAGAAGCAACAGAAGAATTAGAAAATGCATGTCGTGCATTAGTACAGAAAACTACAGTAGATGTAGGAGGAAATCAAAATAATGCAGGTCAAAATACAGATCAAAAAGGTCAGGCAGTGCAAACTGGTGATGAAGGAAATCTTCTTCCGATAGTTTTGGTCATGGTAGCTTGCATAGCAATAATTACAGTAGTGATTATTCGCAGGAAAAGGAAATAGGGGGTAAGAAATAAAAGCTCACTGTTGGTATTTTTTGAACCAGCAGTGAGCTTTTGTAGAGAAATTTAAATGAATTTAACAGTGTAGTCATCTATACCTGAAAGGAAGTATTAATAATCCTGAAGCTATTTCCTTAATTTTTTTCATGTGTATTTTCTCCTTTAAATTTACATTATATTTTGCATTATAGCCATGCAGTAACAAATACTAACAAGTAAAATGCTATGCCAACAGTTAAACAACCTAATAATATATTTTTGATTACCTTCATATTTCTTACCTCTTTCTTCCTCAGCATCTCTATAGACGTTTCACATTGCCTATAATCTTGCTTTCATTTGATGATTTAAGTATAATAAAATACAGATAACAAATACACGTATAACATATAGACTTAAGCGTAGCTAATTCTCGTGTTTCGTAGTATAAGGGGGAGAAAATTCTCATGGGTAAGCAATCTACCAGAGAAAATAAGACGTTTTATCAGATCTGCTGTGAAGAGGCCGGTCTTACACGATCTGATGCAAGTGAAAAGATGACTGCAGTTTCTGATTCTAAAATTGAAAAATTTGAATATGAAATGCAGGAACCAACGCCATATGATATTATTCAGATGGCTGATGCTTATAAAAGACCAGATCAATGTTATTCTTCAATAACCTTTGCACAGCCGGGCGATGATATCTTTATCACCCTCGCAAAATCCTTTTTCTTCATAATTCGGAAGTGCTACAGTGTTACCTTTAGCTTTCTCAATCGCCTCTCGTTTCATTTCCATATCTGCAAACGCATAGATCAGTGTTGTTTCAGGATCTTCATGTCCAAGAAATTCAGCAAGTAATGCTAATGGCATTCCTGCACGGTAAAGATGCATTGCCCGTGACCTGCGAATCATATGGGGATGAATTCGTTTTGGAATTTCACAGTTCTTTTTCCTTGCTTCAGAAGCATATTTTTTCAGAAATCGAGCAACATTATCGTCTGACATAAAGGTTTTTTCTTGCCTGTGTGTTGTATAAAAGAGTGGGTCAGATTTTCTGCCGTCTGCATGAAATCTCCGGCTATATTTCTTAAACAATGCCGTAGTCTCTTTTGAAACAGGGACAAGCTTTGGCTTGGAACCTTTTCCAAAAAGGTAGACTGTATTGTTTTCTGCATGGAAATTTTAATGGTATTCCGTCCAACTCCGAAGCATATACATAAAGGGTTGGCTCCATGCATGCCCCATATAGGTGCTCAGGTAAGGAAGATATGCTTCAAAATCTTTTCCTTCCCTTGCCCAGCGCAAAAGTGTGCAAGTTGCAAAATTATGCCGAAGGTCATAGGGAACACACGACTTTGATGTTTCTTTATTCCCTGACAGTTCCCAACATTTATGAAATATTGCCGTTAGCCATCCATGTGTATATGCCGATCCATTTTTAGAAGAGAAAAAGTAAATGTGTCCAGGGCATATCGTTTGTGCTATGGCATCATATCTTTTACACAATGTCACTATTTCAGGATTGACTGGAAGACAGCGGTCTTTACACCATTTGGATTCCGATATGTAGATAGTACCTTTTCCAAAATCAAAATCCGCCCGTTTTAGCAGACGCACTTCCTGGGGGCGTAACCCACATGCGTATTGCAGTCGAAAAATAACAGGGATGATGTATTCCAATAGAGGGCTGTTGCCACGGTGCGGATAATGGTCAGTAGCATCAAAAAAATGTTCCAGTTGTAGAGCAACTTTTTATAAGTGATTGAGACAAAAGGAAAACAACAGATAATAAGAATAGATAAGTGGGATGAATGATGAGAGTGTGTAGTGATTTACTGCATGCTTTTTTCTCTTTACAAAGGGATTATAATAAAAAAGAAGGAACCCCTTCCTGGCAAGAACCGGTTCCCTCTTTCCAAAATACATCCCAAAGGAAGTATCCAAATATTATGATACGTATTTTCAATCTATTTTGCAAGCTTAAAAACATAAAAATTTCAGACCAGGAATGGTTTGATCGGGCAATCGCAAAATTTAATCTTTCAGAGCATGGCAATGAACAATTATTTGCTTCCAAGTACAAGTTATACCTGCCGACAAAAGAAGAACTGAAAGCGGAGATTGAAACTCAAAAGGCAATGTTTTATCTTCAGCAGCAGGACAGTAAAGGAAAAGAAACGGAGTAGAGAGTGAAACTTTTGGTCAACTTGACCAAAAGTTTACACACAACAGCATTAAATGAGATAGGGGAACAAAGAAAGGACGGATCCAATGGTAGGAGGATTCGTCCTTTCTTTGAATTATGAAATTAAAAAATGTAGCAAGTACAAATTATCCATTGTTATTCTGTTGAAGTTAATTCTGATATGGGTGGCATCATTGATTGAAGGAAGTAAAAAACTGCCAAAATCACATTTGTAATCATGGCAGTTCTTATTCAGGGATGAATTCAATAATATCCTGAACTGAACAGTGAAGTATTTTACAAAGAGCATCAAGAGTGTTTGTGGATACTGATTCACCAGCTTTCAATCTTCTAATGGTAGAGCTACTGATTCCACCTTTGACTTGAAGTGTATATGTTGATGCACCGACTTTTTTCATTGTGTTCCACAATGGGGTATAGGAAATCAATGAATATACGCCTCCTTTTAATATTGACATATATTCATTATTGCCTATAATTGAATATAAGTGTGATAGGCAATATTGCCTATGCAGTAAGCAAAAAAATAAATCCTTACGGAAAAATTTTCGTAGAGTATCACACTCTACGAATTAATTAAAATACTCTTTTTCGACATTATACACAATTATTTTACCTCTTCAAGTCATATTCGTCAATTCAAGAATCGTTAAAACTGGACAAAAACGGGATAAAATGGCGGAAAATCAGTTATTAGGGCAATTCCTTAGTTAGTTATTTGCCATAAGCCGTCAAAAAGATAGTCAATATAAAGGCGGTAACGTCTTATGTCCAAAAAAGGAGAAAATATATATAAGAGAAAAGATGGCAGGTGGGAAGGGCGATATATAAAATCGAGGACAGAATCCGGAAAAATAATATATGGGTATGTGTATGCAAGAAGTTATCGTGAAGCAAAAGAAAAACAAAAAGCTAAAATTGCATCATATACTTCTCAAATAACCAATAAAAATGAGCATGTGTTTTCTTACATTGCGTCAGAGTGGTTTGAAAGTATCAAATTACATACAAAAACATCTACACAGAATAAATATCATAATATGCTCACGAATTATATACTTCCAGAATATGGCAATCAGCCATTTAATACAATAACCTATGAATTCATAGAAGCACATTGCAAATTTTTATTGGAATCAGAAGGAAAGAAAGGGAACGGTTTATCGACAAAAACAGTAAGTGATGTGTTGGCTATAATTCGAAACATTTCAAAGTTTGCAATCAGAAAAGGAATTTATGTCGCAAATGATGCTAATGCTGTTCAGATCAGACAAGATATTAAACCAATGCGCGTTTTAAACAAAGCTGAACAGCGTCAATTATGTGAGTATATATTAAAAAGGCCTGAAGCCTGTAGCATAGGAATTCTTGTATGTATGTTTACAGGACTACGTATTGGAGAAATTTGTGCTTTGCGTTGGGAGGACATTTCATTTTCAGACCAGTCAATATATATTCATCATACATTACAAAGAATTCAAATGCACCGGGGACATGGAGCAAAGACGGAAGTTATTGTAACCACACCGAAAAGTTCTTGTTCTATAAGAAAAATTCCATTGCCTGATGAAATATTAGAAATTCTTGTTTTAAATAAAAAGGCATCATCAGGTTATGTGCTAACTAACGATGAATATAAATTTATAGAGCCGAGAACGATGCAAAATAAATTCAAAAAAATCCTAAAAGCCGCAGGTATTGAAAATGCTAATTTTCATGCTTTACGACATACTTTTGCCACAAGATGTGTTGAACTCGGTTTTGATGTAAAAAGTCTTAGTGAAATTCTCGGTCATGCCACCGTTAATATTACAATGAATCGTTATGTTCATCCCACTTATGAGATGAAAAAGGAAAATATGAAAAAATTATCCGGATTATTAGCCGTCAAATAAATCGTCAAGATACCGTCCAATAGTGATTTTATCTATTGGATGGTATTTTTTTCGTGGAGTGTGATACTCTACGAAAATTTTACTGGGAATCAATAAAATGGTAAACAAAAAATAATTTCTTGGAATATTTATCAGCCATGAAAGTATAAGAGGGGGATTGGATGGAATTTTTAAGTGTACTACATAGTGATGTTGGAATAAGAAAGAAGACAAATCAGGATTCTGTTTTAATCAAAGAGGCTATGACAGATTATGGTAGGATAATGCTTGCTGTTATTTGCGATGGTATGGGTGGACTGGCGAAAGGAGAGATTGCTAGTGCTTCTTTAATTAGAGCTTTTTTAAGTTGGTTTGAGAAAGACTTCCCAGAGATTTTATACAATGAACGGAATAAAGAGGGAATTAGAAGAGACGTGATTGAGGATTCATTGAATGCACTTGTGCTTGATGTGAATAAGAAAATTGCAGCATATGCACAACAGCATCATATAACCATGGGAACAACAGCGGCGGTTCTTTTAGCAGTAGAGGGAAAATATTACACAATGAATATTGGAGATTCCCGAATTTATAAGATAACAGATTCAGAAATAGTACAGTTAACGAAGGATCAGACATTTGTTCAGAAGGAAATGGATCTCGGAAGGATGACGCTGGAAGAAGCAAAAGTTCATCCGCAAAGAAATGTATTATTACAGTGTGTCGGTGCAAGTGAGGTTATTCTTCCAGAATTTACATCGAATGAATATCAGAGCGGAGATGTTTACATGCTTTGTTCAGATGGTTTCCGTCATTTGATTACGACAGAAGAATTTCGTAAAGTAATCGTTCCAACTAGATTTTCAAATGAAGATGAGATGCGGGACGCAGCAATTTATTTTACGGAATTGAATAAGTCACGTCAGGAGAAAGATAATATCTCAGTAATTCTTCTGAAGGTATGTTAGGGGAAAAAGATATGCTGGAAATAGGTACGATAATTGATAAAAAATATAAAATACTAAATAAGATTGGACAGGGTGGAATGAGCGTTGTCTATCTTGCGATGAATGAGAGAGCTAATAAGCAGTGGGCAATCAAGGAGGTTAGAAAAGATGGAGTTAAAGATTATGAAGTTGTTAGGCAAGGCTTAATAGCTGAGACAGATATCTTAAAGAAACTTAATCATCCACATTTGCCAAGTATTATAGATGTTATTGACAGAGATGATACCTTCCTAATCGTCATGGATTATATTGAAGGGAAATCTTTGGATTATTGGTTGAAGAAAGAGGGAGCACAGCCACAAGAACGAGTTGTTGAATGGGCAAAACAAATTTGTGATGTGTTAGGTTATTTACATTCAAGAAAACCACCAATTATTTATCGAGATCTGAAACCTGCAAATGTAATGCTTAAGCCAGATGGAAATATCATGATTATTGATTTTGGAACAGCTCGTGAGTTTAAGGAGACAAGTATTGAGGATACATCATGTCTCGGAACGCAGGGATATGCTGCTCCAGAGCAATACGGGGGACATGGGCAGACAGATGCCAGAACAGACATCTATACACTTGGTGCTACGATGTATCATTTGCTGACAGGACATAATCCAAGTCTTCCACCGTATGAAATGTATCCAATTCGCCGTTGGAATCCAACGCTGTCATCAGGTTTGGAAGAGATTATTATAAAGTGCACACAGCGAAATCCACAAGATCGTTATCAGAACTGTGCAGAGTTGATGTATGCGTTAGAGCATTTTAATGAGATGGATCAGGAATATCGTAAGAAGCAAAAACATAAATGGAATGCATTTGTAGCGACTTGCGCACTGACAGCTGTGACATTGGTTGAAGGAATCGGTTTTAAGATCGCAGAAAATGTTACTACAAAGAACAGCTATGACGGATATATTTCTTCAGCAGCAAATGCAGCGGATCAGGAGGAAAGAGAATCTTATTATGAAAAAGCAATCAAAATTGATCCTCAGCGAGAGGAAGGATATCTCAATCTGCTTGATCTTTTTGTATATGGAGTAGATAAGAGTGAACGTGATTTTGATCGTGAAGAGACAGCTAAGATGACTGCAATCTTAGGATATAAAGGAAGCGGAAGTGGAACAAACGAAAGTAAATTTGAGAGAAATAAATCTGGTTATGATGAATTTTGCTTTCGCATGACATAGGAAAGTGCCATTTGTTGGCATAAAGGCATGTTACTTTATGCGTATCCTGTTATTAATGGTTAGTGATTATTGTTCCAAAGGTTGGATTTTTGTTCCAACTTCTGGAAAGCCAGGAAAATCAAGGGCTTGAGGGTGGTCCAAGAGTTGAACTAATGTGAAATTGAGAGATTATTTTACATCCCAGATTTTGTATAATCCAAAGTGTTGGACAGTGGCACGGACAATGAAATGAACCAGTGTTAGAACCTGGTCAAATTGTTTTTTAGATAAAAGTGTAATTTTAGAAGTTGTGTTTTTGCAATCGGCTTTTTATGGCTCCAAGTATATGTTAGAAGGTGAGGAAACAAACCTACTAATATGAGAAAGGAGCCTTTTTATGAGAGAACAGAAAAAGCAAAATCTTACAGATCCTAACGTGAGAAAAAGATTTGTTACTTACAAGGAAGCAGCGGAACTCTATAGTATGGGACTGACGAGAATACAGGAACATACAAAGATGGCAGGAGCAACTTATAAAATGGGAAATAAGGTGCTTGTAAATACGGACATCTTTGAGGCATATCTTGAGCAATATAGAATTCCAGGAGATTATGAAGGAATGGCAAAGAAGTTTACTCCAGATCTTGTGGAATTGTACCGATAATTATCTTAAATAAATGTTAAACAAATGTTGAACGTTTAATCATTCTATTGTATAATATTTGTATGATGATTCGGGGAGGTGTTAAGCTTATGGCAAATAAAGACGGGAGACCGCCAGTAGACGATCCAAAACAGAAAATTTTAGGAGTGCGGGTAACGGTCAGTGATCATGAGCGGATTAAGAAATACGCTGCTGAGCATCATAAAACAATATCACAAGTTGTAATTGAAGGTCTAGAGCTTTTATGGATTAAAGAAGAAAAAGACAATTAAAATGGACAACTACTTTCCTTTCCGAGAAGGAGAGTGAAAGCAATGACAAAAGCAAAAGTAAAGCAGAGGAAGGACAGCAAAGGACGAGTTCTTCAAAAGGGCGAAAGCCAAAGAAAATTAGATGGGATGTACATATATACATATGTGAATCCCTATGGAAAACGTCGTTATGTATATTCCAAAGATCTTTTTACACTACGAGAGAAAGAACAAGAGTTAATTAAAGCCCAGATGGATGGATTGGATTACTATGTAGGTGGTCATGCGACAATTAACATGACATTTGACAGATATATGAGTACAAAATATAATCTGAGAGAAACCACGAGATCCAATTACCTGTATATGTTCAATCGATTCATTCGAGCGGATTTCGGAAATAAGTTTTTGACTGAGGTGAAGTATACAGATGTGAAATTGTTTTATTATCATCTGTTAAATGAGAAGGATATTGCAATCAATACATTAGATACGATTCATACTGTATTACATCCAATCTTTGATATGGCAGTTAGAGACGACATTATTAGAAAAAATCCTACAGACGGAGTTCTGGCTGAAATTAAACGAAATAGTGGAAAGAATAAAGGGATTCGACACGCACTTACAATTGAACAGCAACAAGCATTTATGGATACGATCAGAACATTTCCTGAATATTATCACTGGTATCCATTATTTGCAACATTACTTGGTACTGGAATGAGAATCGGTGAATGTACAGGATTAACTTGGAATGACATTGATTTTAAAAAGAGATGTATTAGTGTAAATCATGCAGCAACCTATTATACAAGAAATGGAGTTGCAGGATTTGCGATTTCAAGACCGAAAACAGAAGCTGGTATAAGACAGATACCAATGATGGATGCAGTCTATAATGCTTTGAAAAATGAATATGACAGACAGAAGAAAGATGGATTTTGTACATATGAGCTTGATGGTGTTTCAGGATTTATATTCTCAAATAAATTAGGGTTGCTTCATAACCCACATTGCGTAAATCTGGCAATCAAAAGAATCTACGAAGCACATAATGCAAGAGAGATTATAGATGCGAAGAGAGAACACAGAGAGCCGGTCATCATCCCGCACTTTTCCCGTCATGTGTTGAGACATACATTCTGTTCACGTTTATGTGAGAGTGATATGAATGTAAAAGTTATTCAAGAGATCATGGGACATAAAAACGTTGAAACAACATTAGATATCTATACAGAAGTTAACTATAATAAGAAAAAAGATTCATTAGAAGAATTAGCAAGTAAAATGCAATTCTTTTAATCTCAGAAAAGTAAAAGGAAAGGAATTCAATTCCAGTACAGCCAATTTTGAGATTTGAATCTAATATAATGGACAAACCATTATACAATGAGTACTACAACAAAATAGTCTTGGTACAACGCAAGGTACAACAAAAGGGTAATTTGATACGACTTGATATAAGTTTATGTGGAGAACTAAAACGTATATGAAAGCTGTGTAATAGAGGGATATACAGAGATATAACGAGTATCTACAAAGTAATCCCGACAATGAAGTCTATCGGCGCAGATAAGCAGGAAAATAAGGCATCTAAGAGTAACGAAGCAGAAAAATACGACTAGATTGCGACTAAAGAAGAGAAGATTGATTTTTCAAATGTAAAGATTGAGCCTTTGTTTGAGGAAGAGGTAGATTTTGATACATTCAGCAAGTCAGACTTCCGTGCAGTAAAGGTGAAAGAGTGTGTTGCAGTACCGAAGTCAAAGAAACTGTTACAGTTCACTCTTGATGACGGAACAGGTATTGATAGAACAATCCTTTCTGGTATTCATGCATATTACGAACCAGAAGAATTAGTTGGAAAGACACTTATTGCGATCACTAACCTGCCACCGAGTGTTACAACGCATTTTATTTGATGCCATAATTTGCAGAATTCGGAAAATTAAAACATCCCATTTTTAGCCTTGTTATAACGGTAATAATTTTTTCTATTACTGTTATAACAAGGATTCCAGGGGTTCGGGGATGGAAGATCCCCGTATTATTTCTGCACTATTTATTTTTCTGAAAATGGCATATTATAATGTGCTGATCAACACACCGAGAAAAATGATGGGAATTGAATCTTGTGGTATGTTGCTTTCAGCAGTGAATAATCTGAAAGATTCAGAGGATGAAGAACTGCATCTTGTTATGGTTGATAATCACATTCCGGCAGGCGCAAAGTTATACTAGAATTAAAAGATATCAAAATTCAGAAAAATAAAATCATTGATTTAAAGAGAACACGTTTAGTTAAAAGTAGCAGACAATTAATGCCTGCTACTTTTTTATAATAGTTAATTTGATTTGTGAAAACATAATATTTCGTCAACTTGACAATCAAGAATATTGCAAAGCATATCAATGGTGTGTGTTGATATATGCGCATTCGAACGCATACGAGACAATTGACCGGCTGAGACATGATATTGGTTTATGAGCTGATATTCTGTAAATTAGGACTTCGTATTTGTAACAGCTTTGCTGATTTCAGTGGAAAGCCGAGTTCTGATAATGATATTCAATTGATGGTTTATTCCATACGGGAATAAATCTTCATCAAATCTTTATTTTTTTCTGTTAGGTTATATTTCAGTAAGAAATGAAATATAGAAGGAAGGATAGTAAAGATGGAAATGATGTTACAGACACAAAATCTATGTAAATATTTTAGAAAACAGAAAGCGGTAAATAATGTTTCACTTAATATCGAAAAGGGACAGATTTATGGACTGCTTGGACCGAATGGTGCTGGTAAATCTACCACATTGAAAATGCTGACCGGTATGATGAAACCAACTGCAGGAAAGATTTACTTTGATGGAAAACTTTTGGATAGGAAAGATTTATCAAAAATAGGAGCGTTAATTGAAAATCCGCCTATTTATGAAAATCTTTCCGCCAGAGAGAATTTGAAGGTAAGACAATTATTGCTTGGTACAGATGAAAACAGAATTGATGAGGTCTTGCAGATTGTATCACTTACAAACACCGGAAAGAAGAAAGCAGGACAGTTTTCTTTGGGGATGAAGCAAAGACTAGTGTGCTGTATCGTTGATATTTAACATTACTACTGCATCTTATTCAGATGCA
>OBZZ01000363.1_pt1 | contig 31219 bp, 25 predicted proteins | sample 1501451 | NCBI WGS metagenome assembly OBZZ01 (sample SAMEA2580274, study PRJEB22360) | human gut metagenome | biome: human gut; feature: human-associated habitat; material: faeces | place: Denmark | collected 2008/2010
GTCAATACCCAACTCGTCGGAGATCCACACCGCGGTGGCGGCGGTGCGGGTCCGCCGGTACGGGTCACCGGAGTTCTGCCGCAGATCGAGGAACTGCGGGAAGTCCATGTGCCAGTTCTCCATGTAGAAGCACAGTGCGCCGAGCTTTTTGCCTCCGCGGGAGACGGCCCGCAGCGTCGAGTCGATGGTGTGCATGAAGGGGATCGGACCGGTCGACGCAGTGTTGTCGGAGCGAATAGGTGACCCCTCGCAGCGCAGGTCGGACATCGACAGCCCGATGCCGCCGGTGCCCTTGGTGATCCACATGACGTCACGGATCGTCCGGGCGATGTGCTCCAAATCGTCCTCGGTGCGCATGACGAAGCAGTTGGACAGCTGACCAGCCGGGGTGCCCGCGTTGACAAGGGTGGATCCAGCCGCGAGATGACGCAGGTTACTCATCGAGTCGTAGAGGGCGAGGGCAGAGGAGGTGGGATCGTCCTCGGTGAGGCTGAGCCCCATCGCCACGCGCATCCAGAAGTACTGCGGTACTTCCAACGCTCGCTGGTCGGGGGTACGCAACAGGTAACGGTTGACCATGGTGCGCACGCCGGTGAAGCCGATGAGGTCGTCACGGATGGGATCAAGGGCCGTGGCGAGGGCGTCGAGGTCGAAGAGCCGCCCCAGTCGCTCGTCGAGGTGGCCGTCGGCGACGAGTTTGTCGATCGTGCGCGGGAAGCAGGCATGATGGAGGTCTCGCACCCGCTCGGGGCCGGCGTCACCGAGACCGTCGTGGGTGTCGCCGAACACCTCCTTGTACAGCTTCTTGACGGCGATTCGGCTAGCAATGGTGTCGAAGGCGGGGTCGTCCTTGGCATTGCCCAGAGCCACCTGGATGACGGCCTCGTCCAGGGCGTCGGTGGTGATCCCGTCGAACAGGGTGATCTCCACCTCGGCCTGCAGCAGGGTTGCCCGGGCAACGGCGTCGTCGAGCCCACGGGCTGAGTCAATGATGGATGCAGCGACTTCGTTGCCGTCGTAGGGGGCCAGGGATCCGTCGCGCTTGCGGACGCGGATGGTCGAGATGGGGTCGGCGCTCATTGCAATTCCTCCGTGCGATGCCGTAGGCACGCGACCGGGCGGAATGCGGCGGGGACACTGGTCCCCATGAACGCTGCGACACTTCCCGCGAGATCGCGAACCGGGCCCCGCGGTTGCGGGACCACACCTGGCAGGTCTTCGGACTCACGAGCACTTGTTGCCTACTGGCCGTCGCTTCCCATGCCGAAGCACAGTGCATGATGACGGCGGTCGTTCTCGTACACCGCTGCGGGGCAGCTCCGGATTCTCACCGGATTCCCTCTTGGCCCGTGCGAACACGGGAACCACGTGCACTCGCCACTATATGAACGCTGATCAATAAGAGTCAACACAAGATGTAGGGGCATTGAGCGTGTTGGACGTCTCACGGACGCACACCATGACGGCCCCCTGACGGCCGGCGGATTCATGACACCGAACACGCCGCCGTCACCGGGCTTCGTCGAGCGTCAGAAACGCTGAAACTCCCGACGTCCTCAGCGCCACGCTCCCCGGAATCTCGCCGGATGCCACGGGGCGTCCTCGTTGGGAACTCCCAACTCGTGGGCGGCGCGCAATGGCCAGTTGGTGTCCCGCAGAGCTGCCCGTCCGATCATGATGGCGTCGGCACTGCCCTTCTGGAGCAGCTCCTCGGCCAACTCTGCGGTCCAGATCATGCCGACGGTGGCGGTGGGAATCCCGGCCTCGGCGCGCACTCGAGCCGCCAAGTCAGCCTGGTAGGCCGGGGCGACGGGGATCGGTGCGGACGAGTTGCCGCCCGAGGAGGCGTCGAGGAGATCGACTCCGGCCTCCGCGAAACGACGCGACAGCTCGACAGAATCGTCGACCTGCCAGCCGTCTTCCCGCCAGTCGGTGACAGATAGACGCGCCAACAGGGGCATGTCGTCGGGAATCGCACCGCGCACGGCCGTCGCAACCTCCAACGGCAGACGGACGCGTCCGTCGAAGTCACCGCCCCAGTCGTCGGTGCGGGTGTTGGACAGCGGCGAGTAAAACTGGTGCAGCAGATAACCGTGGGCGCTGTGAAGTTCGACGGCGTCGAATCCAGCGTCCACAGCACGCGCGGCGGCGGCGCGGAAGTCGTCGACGACCTTCTCGATGCCGTTCTCGTCAAGGGCGTTGACGGGCAGGCCGACGTATTGCTTGCCGTCAGCAGGGGCGGTGGTCGGACCGACGGGAATCCAGCCGCCGTGCTCGGGAGGCACCACCTCGCCCTGGAACCCCGGCCACCACTTCTCGGTGGAGGCCTTCCGGCCGGCGTGACCGAGCTGCACGGCGATCTTGCCACCAAGCTCGTGGACGGCATCAGTGACGGTGCGCCAGGCAGCCACTTGGTCGTCATTCCACAACCCGGTGTCAGCAGGGCTGATGCGGCCTTCGGGGCTGACCGCGGTGGCCTCGGCGACGATGAGGCCGAAGCCACCAGCGGCAAAGGACCCGTAATGGACGAGATGCCAGGTGCCCGGGATCCCGTCGTGAGAATCCACCGCGTACTGGCACATCGGTGGTACCCAGGCGCGGTTGCGAACTGTCAGGCTACGGAGAGTGAGGGGCTGGAACAGCAGAGGTGACTTCATGACTCCATGACACCACGCGTTTCAACCGTCATCCCGTCAATCTCGACCGTCAGCCAGGTTGGCAGCCGTGTCAGACGTGGTGGTGGTAATTCGGCTTCCACTCGCGCACTGAGGTCACCTGGACAGCCGTCTTGGGGTAGGGGTCAGCCTCCAGCAAATGATCGAGAACATCGCGGTCAGGCACGGTGTAGATGAGCACCGCTCCGCTGCCGTCAGCCAACGGGCCGGCATTGACGAGCTGGCCACGTTCGCGCATGACATCAAGGTTCTCCAGATGGGCCGGGCGCGCGGCCATGCGCTCCTCGGAATGGGCGGGATCATAATGGGTTTCGACGATGAAAACTGCCATGACTCAATGCTATTGGGACATCGACCGGAACTGAAGCGTTGAGAGGGCGTCGGACGTTGACGCGTCATTGTGCGGCATGGGATGCCCTGGGATGCCGCCACGGTGTCGGTGCTTGTCAAATGACGTTTCGGGAAATCAGGGTGGCAAACGTGCGCGGAACCGTCCCACGACGGGAACATTGGGCGCTCAAGATTTTGACACCAGCTCAGCCAACGGTGCACCAGCCGGTCGCAGCCGCGGTGGTGTCGTTGGCCCCAGCACGGATGAACTTGCGAGTCTGGTTGTTCGACAGCGCGTACCCGGTCTGCGGCTGGGCGGTGGACCGGGCGAAGATCGTGCCGGCGACCTTGCCGTCCGTCGTCAGCAGTGGCCCACCCGAGTTGCCCGGACGTACCGTGCCGCGCAGCGAGAGGATCTCGCGGACGACGGTGTCGGTGCCGTAGATGTTCTCACCGCGAGCCATGATCGACCCACGCACGGTGGCGGCCTCGAGGGTGTACGGACCATCGAGCGGGAATCCGGCGACGACCGTCGGATCACCATCCTTGACAGCCGACGCCATTGTCAAGGCTGGGGCATGAAGGTCGGGAACCGCCAACACCGCCAGGTCCATGTCCGGGTCGTAGGAGACGACGCGGGCTTGCAGTCGAGCCCCAGATCCGCCCACCTGCACGGTGACCTGGTTGGACCCGGCGACGACATGGGCGTTCGTCACCACCCGGTGGCGAGAACTCACCCATCCGGTGCCCTCGGAGGCCCGATCACACCGTGGTGCCAGCGACCGCACCTTGACGATGGATTGAGCTGCGCGCCGCACTCCAGGAGTAGTGACGGTCTCGTCGTCGGGAGCCGGTGCGGGCAGGCTGGGAGCTTCGCCGGCGAAGACCTTCGGGAAGGTGTCAGCAGCTCGGCCGACCAGTCGGGCAGCGGCCTCGTTGACCTCATCCGGGATGACGCGATTGGTCTGGGTGATGACGGATGACTCGTCGATGGCCTCGGTCCATGACGGCGGCAGGATGGGGGAGAGGGCTGTCGCCGCCACCGTGACGACAAGGGCGGTTGCGATGACGTTGAGCACTGAGCCGCCGAAACGGTCCACGTTGCCCAACCCCACCGAGTTGAATGCGCGGTGGATGCGTTGGGCGATGTGGACGCAGATGCCCTGAATGATCTCGGCAATGACGAGGGTGATGCACACCCGCACCGCACCTGCGGCCAGCCAGGTCCAATTCTCGTCGAAGAACTGGTCAGCGACGATGCCGGAGGTCCACAGACCGGCCCACACCCCGAGGACCAACCCGATGAGGCTGGCCACTCCGACGACGGCCCCGCGCATCCACCCGGCCATGGCACGCATGGTGAGGTACACCACGAGGATGACGTCGAGGATGTGCGGCATGGCTCTCCCGTCGGAGGTGGGTGGACGAAGTGACGAATACAGCATCTCAATGGTGCCTTTGAGGTGGTGATGAGCCAACGTAGGGGACCCGAACGCATTCGACTTCGCGGAATTCGTGGTTGTTGGTAGCTTGACGTCATGAGTCATCACGATGGCGAGGATGGGGGCACGCCTGCCCATGACGCGGATTCTGTCCAGGACGATCTCGTCATCCTGCTCGACGACGACGGCAACCAGGTCGGGACCGCTCCCCGAGCGACCGTTCACAGCCAGCACACCCCACGACATCTGGCCTTTTCCTGCCATGTCCTTGACGTCGGCGGGCGAGTTCTGCTGACCCGACGAGCCCTGACGAAGGTGGCCTGGCCGGGGGTGTGGACGAACACCTGTTGTGGGCATCCGCGGGTCGGCGAAACGATCATCGACGCGGCAGTGCGTCGCACTCACCAAGAGCTCGGCCTCGATCTCGATCCGCGTCGGATGCGCGTCGTCCTTCCTGGTTTTTCCTATCGCGCCACCGACGCTGGCGGCATTGTCGAGGACGAGCTGTGTCCGGTCGTCGTTGCCCGGTTGTCCCTTCCCGAGGAACTCGTCGAGTTGAATCCTGACCCGGACGAGGTCGAAGAGGTCACCTGGGTGGGCTGGCAGGACATGTACGGCCTGGCGCGATCGATGCCGGCCCTGCTGAGCCCCTGGGCGGTCGAGCAGATGCTCGAGTTCGGTCCGGAACTGCCCGTCGTGCGCTGAGCCTCACACCGAGGTCAGCACCTCGCCGTGATCTGGCCAGGCGGCCAGCATGGACGCCGACACATGGCAGACGACGAGACGTCCGGACGCGTCGACGGCGATGAGGCCTCCCGTGGCTGGTGCGCCGTCGGTGACTCGTGACGAGACCTCGTCGGTGAGGGCTCCCATGGCCGCGTGGTTGACGGGTTCACCTGCCAGTCTCATACGAGCATCCACCTCGTGGGCCACCACTCCCTGCAAGAAGGCCTCGCCGTCACCGGTGCAGGAGACGGCCACGACCCCATCCCGGGCGAAGGTACCGGCCCCGACGACCGGGGAATCACCGATGCGACCTACTGACGACGCGACGATCCCGCCCGTAGACGTCGCAGCAGCAAGATGACCGTGATAGTCCCGGGCGACCGCCCCGACTGTGCCATGCCTCGGGGCCTGGTGGCGTCCGGCAAGTACCCGTTCCAGCTGTTCCCGGCGAGCGTCAGTCACGAAGTATTCCGGGGGCTCGACCTCCAGACCCCAGCCTCGGCAGACCTGCTCAGGAGGGTCGCACAGCAGGACATGGGGTGACATGGCGAGGATGGCCCGGGCCAGACGAATCGGGTTGCGGGCATGACGTGAACAGCACACCGCCCCGGCATGTCCGTGGCCGGTCATGACGGCGGCGTCAGTCTCAACCGTCCCCTTCGCTGTGAGGACCCCACCTCGTCCGGCATTGAAGAGCGGATCGTCCTCCATCGCCACGACCGAGGCTGTGACGGCGTCAAGGGCTGGCCCACCAGCGTCAAGAACTGCCTGGCCGGCGTCGAAAGCGTGCCGTAAGGACAGCCGGAACCTCTCGGCATCCTCGCCGGTTCGGGGCGGAACGTTGCCTGCGCCACCGTGGATGACGAGAGTGGGGCCGAGCTGATCGACGACGTGACTAGTCATGCACAGAGCGTAGACGTCGAGGTGGCTTTCACGGGATGGTTGAGGGTCTGTCCACCGGTCTCGGAACCTGCTGTGGAACGACATCGATGTGTTTTCCCCAGCCATGAGGGTTATCCACAGGATTCCTGTGGATAACCCCTCGTCGTGGCAGGTGACATGTGGATGAACATGCCGAGACGAAGGCTCCAGCCGGGTGGAAAAGGGAGCCAACGAGGGTGACAATAATGTTCACGGCGTGGAGGAGGGTTGTCCATGGTGTCGCGGGGCAAGGCCATCAAGACCGTCATCGCCGGTGGTGTCGGAGTCGCTGTAGTCGGGTTGTCGGTGACTGCCGCATGGCCGTCAGACCCGGGATTGCGAGCCGTCCCTGATCACCAACAGCTCGTCTCCAGGCCGATGTCCACCGCATGGTCGGCGTCCTGGTCTGACACGACCCAGCCGACCCCGAACATCACTCAGTCCCCGGCCCCCGTCAACCCTGGAGTCCTCGCCCCGGCAAAGGCTGCAACCCCGACCCCGAGTCCGGCAGTGTCCAGGGTTGCCATGCCGACCGGGGTTCTGCTGTCGAAACCGCTCAACGGCCCGGTCACGTCACCATTTGGCATGAGGTTCCACCCCATCCTCCACGTCTGGAAGCTGCACACTGGCGTCGATTTCGGAGCTTCGTGTGGCACCCCGGTAGGTGCGTCAGCACCAGGAAAGGTCGCCTTCGCGGGCCCTGCGGGTGGGTATGGGAGTCGGGTCGAGGTCGATCACGGCATGATCGCCGGTAAGCACGTCTCGACGACCTACAACCACCTGTCGGTGATCGGAGTAAGGGTGGGGCAAAGGGTTGACGTCCACCAGGCCGTTGCCTTGTCCGGGACGACCGGGTACTCAACGGGATGCCACCTGCACTATGAGGTCGTCGTCAACGGACAGTTCACCGACCCGCTGCCGTGGCTCAATGGCAAGCCTGCTGTCGTGAATCTCGACAAACTCAAGCCTGTCAGGGGAGCGACCGTTCCTGCCGGTGAGTTGCACCATCCTGATCCGGTGCCGCCCACCCCGCATCCGTCGGGTACCCCGAGCCGTCCGACCACGTCGAACAGTCCTTCCAAGCCCAGCTCCACGCCGGTCAGGCCCAGCCGAAAGCCGAGTGCTCCCACACCGTCTTCTGTCTCGACGACGACCCCTGGGAAGGCGCCGTCAACCAGCCCTTCACGGCCCGGACCCACGACGGAGCCGGCATCAGGGCAGCCGACCTCGTCACAGAAGTCCTTGCCCGTCACCTCGACGAGCAGCGATCCAGGTCACTGAGCTTCCTGGCTGCTGGCCTGGGCAGTGCGGGATCTGCCGGCCGAGATGAGCCCGGTCGTCAGGGTGTCGTTGACTCCTCGGCGGGGGGTTTCTGCCGCGGCAGGTACATGGTGAACATGGCGCCACCGCCAGGAGCTCGCGACGCCTTGATCCAGCCTTGGTGACTGGTGACGGTGTGCGCCACGATTGACAGGCCCAGGCCGGTGCCGGGAGTGTTGCGGGCCTGGTCGGAGCGGTAGAACCGGTCGAAGATGTGTGGCAGATCCGCCTCGTCGATGCCCGGCCCCTCATCGCTGACGACGACGGTGTCACCGTCCATCGTGACCGTCACCGTACCCCCGGTGGGGGAGAACTTCACGGCGTTGTCGAGCAGGTTCGTCACGGCTCTCTCAAGAGTTGCCTCGTCACCAAGCACCGGATGGGAGTCCAGGTGAACGTCGAACTCCAGGTTCGGGCCGCGTCGCCGTCCTCTCTCGACGGCCTTCGAAATAACATCTGACAAGTCGAAATACTGCGGTCGAGGGGGAGGGGCGTCCTCGCGCGACAGCTGGACGAGGTCGCCGATGAGGCTGGAGAACTCGCCGAGTTGAGCGGCGACGTCGTCGAGGATCTCGCTGCGCGCCGGGTCTGGGAGCATGTGGCTGTTCTGGTCGGCGATGAGCAGCTCGACGTTGGTACGCATGGATGTCAGCGGGGTACGCAACTCGTGGGAGGCGTCGGCGATGAGCTGCTTCTGGCGTTCCCGTGAGTTCGACAGGGACGACAGCATGGCATTGAAGGAGACGGTGAGGTCTCCCAGTTCGTCGTGGGAGCGGACCGGGATGGGGCTGAGCTCGTCGGTCGCCGTCACTCGGTGGACGGCCCGGGAGAGGTCACGCAGCGGTCGTGTGGCAGAGTTGCCGGCCACGTATCCGGCAATGGCCGTCAGCACGATGCCGACCAGGCTGGTGCCGACCAGGACGATCCACAGTGATCCCAGGGTGGCCTTGGTGCCGGTGAGGTTCTGCCCTGCGACGAGGGCGTAGTGCACCCCGTCCGAGGTGAACGGGATCGCGACGATGCGTACCGGAACTCCACGGGAGTCCATGACAGTGCGGGCCTTGACACCGGTTCCGGTACGGGCGACGGCAAGCTCCTGGACCCCGGTGGTGACGGTGACCTCGGCTCCCGGAGCGGTGGCAACCTGGCCATCGGCGCGCACCAGGATGAGTGTGGTGTTCGTGGCCGCCAGAGAGCTGGCTTCCAGCCCGCCGAGGTTTTGAGGGTCAGCGGCTACGCTCGGGGAGATGGTGGTGGCCATCCGTGTCAGCTGTTCGTCCAGCTCGTCGTACAGCGAGATGCGCGTCATGAGCCAGGCGGACAGGGAGGTCAATGCCACCGCGACGACGACTGAGATCGACACCAGGAGGCTGACCCGGCGCCCCATCGTCATGCGAAGCGGACGTGGACGCCAATCCAGCAGCCTCCGCCACCACCGACGGATCACGAATTCGCTTCCCGCAGCACGTACCCGACGCCGCGGACGGTGTGGATGAGACGCGGCTCACCATCATGCTCGGTCTTGCGACGCAGATAGCCGATGTACACCTCGAGGGAGTTGGCGGTCGTCGGGAAGTCGAATCCCCACACCTCGTGCAGCAGCCACGAGCGTTCCAGCACCTTATCCGGGTTCTGGAGGAAGACGGTGAGCAGGGCAAACTCGGTGCGCGTCAGGCTGATGCGACGGCTGCCGCGGGCGACCTCGCGGGTGCCTGGGTCCAGGGTGAGATCGGCGAAGGACAGCTGCTCGGGGGCCTCAGCGGGTTCCGGCTCGGGACGGGAACGACGAGTCAGGGCGCGCAGGCGGGCCAGCAGCTCGTCCAGGGCGAAGGGCTTGACCATGTAGTCGTCGGCCCCGGCATCCAGGCCATCCACGCGGTCGTCAACGGCGTCGCGGGCGGTGAGGACGAGGATCGGGACGTCGTTGCCGTTGCTGCGCAGCATCCGGGTGGCCTCGAGACCGTCGAGGCGAGGCATCATGACGTCCATGATGACGGCGTCAGGATGGCTGCCGGACAGGTGTGCGAGGGCCTCGACGCCGTCAGCAGCACTGTCGACCTCGTAGCCGCTGTACTGCAGGGATCGGGCGAGGGATTCTCGCACCGCGCGGTCGTCGTCAACGACGAGAATGTGCATGCTCATGGCTTGACGTCCTCCGTCGGGGGCTGTGCAGTGGGATCGGCATCCGAGCGGGGATCGGGTACCGGGCCTGCCGTCGGGGTCGGGTCCGCGGCAGCCTGGGGGTCGGCTGCCGCGGCAGGTGCGTCCTCGGGGGTGGCGGAGCCCTCGGTGGTCTTGGTCTCGTCGTCAGCAGACTTGGACTCCCGCGCGCGACGTCTCTCCTCGGCGCGCTCCCGGGCTGCCTTCTCGCGTTCCTCCTTGTCGTGGGCGGCACGGGTCGCCGCCGCCACCTTTGCCAGACCGTCGAAGCGGGGCTTGTGCGGGGCTGGAGCCGGTTCCGGGGTGACGGGGCGCTGGGAGCGGACGAGAACTCCGTTGACCTCGCGGGTGAACCAGCGAACCAGGCCACGTCCCATCACCTCGGTGTGGCCGGTCGAGGCGTCGATGCGCAGGCAGGTGGCCTCGTCGACGGCAACGGCGTTGGGAAGCAGGCCGGACTCGACGGCCGAGATGATGAGGCCGTCGCCGGAAAGGGTGTCGTTGTGGGTGGAGATGGTTAGGCTGACCAGGCCAAGGCCTTCGACGAAGGTGACCTCGTCGAAGCCCTCAGCACCTGTCTGCTGGCCGACCTGGCGTCCCTGCATTTTCCAGCCCCCTGCCAGAGCGGTGACGCACGGGGCCATCGCACCGGCCGAGAAGCCGAGCCAGGGAGCACCGCCGCGCACCAGCATTGAGAGCTGCTCGGCGGCCGGTGCAAGGCCGTTGATGTAACTGGGCACGGCGCCGCCGCCGACGATGATGCCGGCGAGGGAGTCGAGGTTGTCGGGGAGCTGGAAGGACTCGTTCTCGGTCCACAGCGGGGTGGCCGGGTCGCCCATCGTCGGGGCGGTTCCCGGGCCGTCGAGGTGGATGGTGAGGATGTTCGCGTCGGCCCACCGGGAGGTGACGATGCGCGTCAGTCCAGCGGCCTGGTCAGCGGATTCGGAGGCCGGACCCGCCACCACTACCGCAATGGGAGCGTCAACATTGTGATGCCGGGCCTGGGAGACGAACTCGTCGTAGACCTCCACCAGTGAGTCGTCGTACCCTCCGCCGACCAAGAACAAACTCATGGGGACAGCCTATAGTGCCAGGCCGATTGGTCTCGGCGGACCAGTGCGATGGCGGGGAACCGATCAGGCCAGTGAGCGCACCTCGTCAACGATTCCAGGCATTGCGGACTCGATGGCGTCGAGGGTGTCCTGGAACCCGTCGGTCGAGCCGAACCAAGGGTCCGGCAGGGAGGTGCCAGGGTCGCAGTTGGGGTCGTAGTCGCGGATGAGGCGGAGGTTGTCGGCGTCGGGGGCCATCTGCTTCATCATCTGGAGGTGGCGCGGTTCCGCGGCGATGACAAGGTCTGCGGACATGATCTCGGACTCGTCGATCTGGTGGGCGTTGTGGCCCGAGCAGGGGTATCCGTGGGAGGTCAGGACGGATTTGGCTCGCGAGTCCATCGGGCCGCCGTGCTCCTCGTCGCTGACTCCGGCGCTGGTGACGCGGGCGTCCAGGCCTTCGTCGGCAAAGATCTTCTTGGCGACGAATTCAGCCATGGGGGAACGACAGATGTTCCCCCAGCACACGAAGATGACGGACGGGGTGTTCTCGTTGCTCACAGGGGTTCCTTCCGTGGTCAATGGGTCCAGTCTGCCCGGTGCGGGAAGGGGCATGTCGAGGTTCATACTCGTGGCGAACGGCCTAGACCGGCCACGAACTGCCACCAAGAACCGCGCAAGGGGACGGCGTGAACGTCAACGCCACGACTCTTGCCGGCGCCGGGTCACGGACCGGACGTATCGGCGTCTCTTGTCTCAAATCCCAGATCCACACTTTAAACCGCAATATCCTCGAACCATGAATTCCTGAGTGAGTGACACCGCAGCCCGCCATTCGCGGGTGGACCAGCAGACCAACCAACTCGCCGGGAGATTCATGCCCACAATGACGTCAGAACACAGCACCCAGGCCACCGAGGCCGGGATCAGCGACGAGGTTCGCACTCTTTACGCCGACGCACTGACGCGCGAACTGGCTCTCGCACCACCCTCTCCGAACGGAAATCGGCTTGCGAACCTGTGGCAGGCCCGCACGTACATGCGCCCGTATCTCGGCCGGTTCACCGCGATGGTGGTCTTCGCCTTCCTGTCGACGATGGCGGGCATCGTCACCCCGCTGCTGACCCGGCGCATCATTGACGGCCCCGTCGCTCACTCCGACCATCGTGGTCTGTGGGTGCTGGGTACCGCCGCGATCGGGGTTGGCATCGTCGAGGCCCTTTTCATGTTCCTGCGCCGCTGGGTCGTCGCTCGCGCCACCTTGGGCGTCGAAGCCGGCATCCGGCTGGACATGTACGCCAAGCTGCAGCGCCTACCGCTGGGCTTCCACACCCAGTGGGAGTCGGGTCAGTTGCTCAGCCGCATCATGAACGACCTGTCGACGGTGCGCCGCTTCCTCGGATTCGGCCTGCTGTTCATCATTATGAACACCTTCCAGATCGTCGTCGTGACGATCCTGTTGCTGCGGATGTACTGGCCGCTGGGCATCGTCGTCCTCGTCTCGGCGGTCCCCATTGTCTGGTTGTGTCTGTGGAACGAGCGTCGCTACGTCAAGATCTCCCGCACCATCCAGGACCAAACCGGCGACGTCGCGTCGTCCGTCGAGGAATCGGTCCATGGCCTGCGCGTCATCAAAGCCTTCGGCCGTTCCGAACACGTCTACGAGGGGTTCGACGGCAAGGCGACCACCCTGTGGCAAACCAGCCTGGACCGCGTGAAACTGGTGTCGGCCTTCTGGACCTTCCTCGAGGCCATCCCAACCCTCACCCTCATCGTCGTGCTGGCCATCGGCGCCTACGCGGCGGCCCACGGCCACCTCACCTTGGGAACTCTGGTCGCCTTCATCACCCTGATGCTCAGCCTCATCTGGCCGATCGCCTCGCTGGGGTTCCTGCTCTCGATGACCCAGGACGCCATGACGGCCGCCGATCGCATCACCGAGATTTTCGACGCTCCCGAGACCATCCACGACGGGCCGCGTCGCCTGGAACATCCGGAGGGCGAACTCGTCCTCGACGACGTCTCCTTCCACTACCCCGACTCCGACGAGGACGTCCTGCGCCACGTCGACCTCACGATTGCTCCCGGCGAGACGATCGCCCTGGTCGGCGGTACTGGATCCGGCAAGACGACCTTGACGGCCCTGGTTCCGCGGCTCGCCGACGTCACCGGTGGCGCAATCCGTATCGACGGCGTCGACGTCCGCGACCTTGAGGTCGATAACCTTCGCAGCATCGTCGCGACCGCCTTCGAGGAGGCCACCCTGTTCTCGATGAGCGTCCGAGAGAACCTCACCCTCGGTCGCCCGGAGGCCACCGACGAGGAGATCACCGAGGCCATCGACGTCGCCCAGGCTGGATTCGTCTGGGACCTGCCGTGGGGTCTGGACACCCGCATCGGTGAACAAGGGATGAGCCTGTCGGGAGGTCAGCGTCAGCGCTTGGCCTTGGCCCGCGCGGTGCTCGCCAAGCCTCGCATCCTCGTCCTCGACGACACCCTCTCGGCCCTGGACATGAACACCGAGGCCCTCGTCGAGGCGGCCCTGAAGCGGGGCCTCGTCGGGGTGACGGGAATCGTCGTCGCACACCGAGCGTCCACCGTGCTGCTGGCCGACCGAGTTGCCCTGCTGCAAGAGGGGACGATCACCCACATCGGTACGCACTCGGAGTTGCTGGCGACCGTCCCTGAGTATCGGGAGCTGCTGAGCGCCGACTACGACGCCGAGCAGGGGATGTCCGGGGAGTCCGTGGAGACCACGGGAGAGGAGGCTGATCGTGCCTGACGAGAAGGCAGAACACGACACCACTTCCGAAATGCCCACCGCCGAGGAGAAACGCGCGGCAGTGGACAAGCGCACCGCCGAGGACTGGCGTGGCGTCGCCAACGAGGAGGCCAGCGAGGTCTCTGCCAAGGCCGCCGGCCTGCTCAAGGCTCGCTCCCGGGCTCTGCTGTGGTCCCTCCTCAAGCCTTACAAGACTGTGGTCTGGGTGTTGCTGGCGGCCATCGTCGTCGAGAACCTCGCCCGACTCGCGTCCCCGGCTCTGGTTCGCCGTGGCATCGACCTGGGCATCCCGCCCTTCATACACGGCGGCTCGGCGCGCAACCTCGTTGTCACCGTCATCGCCATGCTCGTCGCCCTGGTGATCCAGGTGACGACCCGTATCTACTTCTTGCGGGTGTCCGGCCGTATTGGCCAGGACGTGCTGCTCGAGTTGCGGCGTCGCGTCTTCCGCCACTTCCAGCGCCTCGACGTCGCCTTCCACGACAAGTACACGTCGGGGCGCGTCGTCTCCCGCATGACCAGCGACATCGACGCCATCGCCGACCTCATGGAGGAGGGAGTCGACGGTCTCGTGTCGGCCGTTCTCACCCTCATCGGCACCGGCGTCATGCTCCTCGTCATGGACTGGAGGCTGGGCCTCATCTGCCTGGCGTCGCTGTTCTTCGTCTCCCTGCTGGTGAAATGGTTCTCGACGGAGTCGAGCCGGACCTTCCGCAAGGTGCGCAACGCCTCGGCCCAGGTCATCATCCAGTTCTCCGAGACGATGACCGGCATCAAAGCGGTCCAGGCATACCGTCGCGAGCCGCGCAACCAGGAGATCTTCACCGAGCTGGCCGACCGCTACCGTGGGATCAACGTCCGGGCGATGCGACTGTTCGCAATTTTCATGCCGGGCATCACCCTGATCGGCAACGTCACCATCGGACTCATGCTGCTTATCGGCGGTTACTTCGCCCTGCGCGGCTGGACGACGGTCGGCGTCCTGACGGCCTTCCTGCTGTACTTGCGCCAGTTCTTCGAGCCCCTCAAGGACATCGGTCAGTTCTACAACACCTTCCAGTCGGCGTCCTCGGCCCTGGAGAAACTCTCGGGGGTGCTCGAGCAGGAAGCCGCCGTAGCCGAGCCGGAAGAGCCGATGGAGCTGACGACCGCCGACGGCGCGGTGGATTTCGACCACGTCATGTTCGGCTACAACTCCGAGCGCGAGGTGCTGCCCGACCTCGACCTGCACATTCCTGCCGGTCAGACGGTCGCTCTGGTCGGAACGACGGGCGCTGGCAAGACGACGATTGCCAAGCTCATCTCGCGGTTCCATGACCCGACGTGCGGTCACGTGCGTCTCGACGGCCACGACCTGCGCGAGCTGTCGGACGCCGACCTGCGTCGCGCGGTGACGATGGTGACCCAGGAGAACTTCATCTTCGCCGGCACCATCGCCGACAACATCTCGTTCGGCCGTCCCGACGCGACCCGCGACGAGATCGAAGCCGCCGCCCGCGCGGTCGGTGCTGACGGGTTCATCGATGCCCTGCCCGAGGGCTACGACACCGATGTGTCCCAGCGCGGTGGACGTCTGTCGGCCGGTCAGCGTCAGTTGGTGGCGTTTGCCCGGGCCTTCCTCGCTGATCCTGCGGTGCTGATCCTCGACGAGGCGACGTCGTCATTGGACATCCCCTCGGAGCGTCTGGTGCAGCGAGCCTTGCGGACGATCCTGGCCGACCGGACCGCCGTCATCATCGCTCATCGTCTGTCCACGGTGGAGATCGCCGACCGGGTGCTCGTGCTGGAACACGGCCAGATCCAGGAGGATGGTTCCCCCGCCGAGTTGGAGGCCCAGGGCGGACGCTACGCCGAACTCCACAACGCTTGGCAGGAGTCCCTCGCCTGACGGTGGCGTCCTGGGCTCGGCCCGGAGTCCCCGAGGCGGGGTTGAACCGGCCCCCACGTGTGGTGTGGTAATCGCGATCCTGATGGTGGGTGCTGCTACGACAGGTGGCAGTACCCACGGTCGTAACCGAGATTTCCACCACGTCGACACGTCTCACCCCTGCGCACGTCGCGCTGCCCCCAGTCACAGCAGAACCTCGGCCCGGGATCACTCCCAGGCCGGGGTTCTTCAGTATGAGGTTGTGTCAATCCTTGGATCAGACACCAGTTCTCGGCAGGCCGGGCTTGCCGTTGCTGGAGCCGTTGTCAGATCCGGGGGTTCCTCCCGGGTTGACGTCGTGGCCCGGGGTGCCAGACTGGCCCGGCTTCGGGGCCGGGATCACAGCGCCACCAGGCTGATCGCCGGACGGTACTGACAGCTTGGCGGCGAAGCGCACCGTGGTGCCGGAATCCGGGAAGGTGAAGACGATGGTGGCCTCACCGCTGACCAGACCCTTGGCGGTCGGCACCTTGACGGTCACGGAGGACGAACCGTCCTTGACCGGGGTGGTGGCGACGTCGACGGTCTTATCACCCTGAACGATCTGGGTCTTCATCGTCTTGTTAACGACGGAGTCCTTCGAGGTGAAGTCGACGGTGTCGGGGGCAACTGCCTTGTCAGCCGGCTTGCCAATGGTGAAGGTGGCATCCTTGGACATGCCCTCCTTGAGGGAGGTCGTCAGGGAGACGGCACGCTTGGCGAAGTCAGGTTTGAGGGTCTTCTGAGCCTTGATCCAGTCAACCCAGGCGGACAGGTCGATCTTTCCGGTGTCGACCGGCTTGGATCCCTTGGCGAGTTCGGTGAAGTTGTCACCACCGGCGATGAGGAAGGAACCGGAACCCACGGTGTAGGTGCCCCTGGGATCGATCGGCTCGCCGTTGATCCGGATGGAGGTGATGCGGTCACCTTCCTTGCGGGACTCGTCGTAGGTGTAGGTGACGTTCTTGGAGACGCCGAGCTGCAAATACGGACGTGACGGGACCTCGCCCTTGTCATTACGCTGCCACTGCTGCTCCAGCGTCTTCTTGAACTGAGCGCCGGTGATCCTGGTGGTCATCAGCGTGTTCGCGAAGGGGAGCACCTGGGCGGCCTGTTTGTAGGTGATGTCCTTCTCGAGCAGGGAGGCGCGGGTTCCACCGGGGTTCTGCAGACCAATGAAGTTGGGGTCGCCCTTGCCGAGGGTGTCCTTGAACATGTCGGCGACCATGTTGGACATCGTCGACTCGCGGTCACGGACGTTGGCGGCGAATTTCTGGTCGGTCTCGTTCGACGGGGTGGTGATCGGAGCGGTCTCGTGCCCGATGACGGTGGCGCCGACCTCATCCGACTTGGCCTTGGCATCCTCGTAGATCGAGGTGATCTTGGCGATCGTCGGGTCGTCGGCCGGGGTGCTGGCCGGATCGGTGATTGAGGCGTCCGTCGAGCAGAGCTTCTTCTGCTCGGAGTCCCAGGCCACCTTCACCTTGGCCAGGTGAGCGCCGTAGGAACCGGCCTGCAGCAGTGGGGCGCCGGCCTTGTCCTTCCACGAGTACACCTGGTGGGTGTGGCCGTTGAAGACCAGGTCGACGTCGGAGGAGGTGTCGGCGTAGATCGGGGCGAAGTTACCGCCCTGGCTGGCCGGATCGGCGGAACCGTCAGCAGCGCCCTCATGGTACTCGGCGACGACGACGTCAGCCAGGCCCTCGCTCTTGAGACGCTTGGCCTCGGCGTTGACGGCCTTGACCGGGTCACCGATGGTGAGGTTGGAGATGCCGGCGGGGGAGACCAAGGAGGGGAGGTCATGAGTGACGGCTCCGACGATGCCGATACGGACACCATCCTTGACGATGACGGTCGACGCCTTGAGGGGAGCGGCAACCTTCTTGGTGCCCTTCTCGTAGACGTTGGCACCCAGGTAGGGGCTCTCGGTGTGCGGCATGATGCGCTCGGCGAGATCCTTCCAGCCCTTGTCGAACTCGTGGTTGCCGACGGCATTGGCCTCGACGCCCGCGGCGTTCAGCATGGCGATGGTCGGTTCGTCATTGAGGGAGCCGGACTCGAAGGTCGAGCCACCGACGTTGTCGCCGTCACTCAGCAGCAGAACCTTGTCGGCTCCATTCGCGTTGCGGGCCTCGACGACCGGGGTGAAGAGGTTGGCACCCGTGGCGATGCGACCGTGGAAGTCGTTGACGTTGAAGATCTCGACGTTCTTGTCGCCGTTGCATGATGTGGCCGGCGCGGACGGGGCGCCGCTTCCGTCTGGTGCGGCAGAGGCCGGGTTGGCAATGAAGCTGCCGCCCATCCCGGCCACGCACAGCACCGATAGGCCGGCAATTCGGGCCCTGCATCGGTGATTCATGGGTTCTCCCTGGGGTTCGTCCGAATACTCATGTTGTGCCCAAAAGGCATACACAGCTAGCGTCGCCCATTTCTGGCCGAGCTCGCAAGGGGTCGGAGGAACTTCGCCATGAGGAATTCATGTCTCCGTCACTTCGGCGCGAGGAGTACTGAGGATAGGCGAACCTTGTGTTATTGATTTCAAGAATGGAGGTACTGATTGGCGGTGTCGGAAATTACCGACAATGGACCGGACGCCGTGACGGTGTCGTCACGGCGTCCGGTCCATGGAACATCCTTGTCACACCCTCGGTAGTCCGTCAGCGGGAACTCTCTCCGGCAGCTCTCCGTGGTAGCCCGGCGGCACGTAGGCGCAGGACGGGTCGGAGGCCAGATAGTCCCCGGTCATGGCGTAGGCCGTCGAACGAGACCCACCACAGAAGTGGTTGAAGTTGCAGGCTCCGCACTTGCCGGAGAACCCGTTCGGGTTGCGAAGTCCCTGGAACACCGGGGAGGTCCGGTAGATCTCGGGGAAGGGCTTCTCCTTGATCGACCCGCAGTGGATCGGCAGGAATCCCGACGGGTAGACGTCGCCGGTGTGGTCGATGAACGCGAATCCGGACCCGGAGTTGATGGCCAGTGGAGTACGCGGGGGGCGTGGGTCCTCGATGACGTCGCCGAGCAGCTCGTTGGTCTCGCGGGTCAGCCACTCGTAGAGCTCGCCATGGCGAACCGGTCGCTCCTTGCCCTGACGGACAGCCTCGCGCTGGAAGGCGATGCGCCGATACTGAGGCGCCTCGGTCGTCTTGATGGCGATGCGCGTGGAGTTGTCGTGCAGCCAGTACAGGACGTCCTCACGCTCCAGCGGTGACAGCATGTCGAGCTGGGCGCCGCGTCCGGTCGGAACAAGCATGAACGTGTAGAACATGAACGCACCGAGGTCGATGGCGTTCTTGAGCATCTGCGGTGCCTCGTGGATGTTCTTGGCGGTGAACACCGTGTTGAGCTGGAAGCGCATGTCGAGGTCGTTGAGCATGTGGCAGGCCTCGACGGTGCGCTCGAAGGTTCCCGGGAAACCGCGGAAGGCGTCGTGGGTGGCAGGGGAGCCGCCGTCGAGGGACATCGACATCATCGAGACGCCGGCATCCTGCACGGTCTTGACCCGGTCACGCGTGAACAGTGGGGTCACCGAGGGTGAGATTGACACGTGCAGGCCCTTGCTGACGCCGTACTCGATGAGGTCGACGAGGTCGGGACGCTCGAAGCAGTCACCACCGGTGAGGATGAGCATCGGGTAGGGACGCTCGTAGCTCGTCAGCTGGTCGATGAGTTCGTGGCCCTGGGCGTTCGTCAACTGGCCGGGGGCGGCGTGGTGCTGGGCCTCGGCGCGGCAGTGCTGGCAGACCAGGGCGCAGGCGCGGGTGACCTCCCAGATGACGATGAAGGGCTTGTCGTTGAGGTCGTGCTTGATCTCGCGGACGAGCGGGCCGTGGCCGGGATGTCCACCTGGGTGGCCACCGGGATGCCCGGCAGGATGACCCGCGGACGCACCCGGATGTCCGGGCTGCACTGGCCGCTCGGGTTGATCAGTGGTAGTGGTCACTTCTCCTCCTCCTTCGAGGTGATCTGACGGGCAAGACGTCGGCCGGCGACGATGGCGGGGCCGACTCCGGCACCGTCGATCCCGGCCCCGCCGACGTGGAGGCCGGGGTCGTCAAGGATGGTGGCGAGTGTGGCCATGCGCTCCCGGTGGCCGGGGACTGGCTGCGGCATGGCGCCACGGTGACGCTCGATGACGTGGTCGTGAGGGTGAGCACTCAATCCTAGACGCTCCAGTTCAGCCATGGTCATGGTGACGAGGTCGTCGTCGGAGAGGTCGTCGATGGGGGTTCCACCGTGACGCCCCATGGCGATCCGGAGAGTGGGCTCGGAGAGATGCCACTTCGTCGAGAGATTCGTCACCTGGCGTACCAACGGGGACCATTCCGAGCCGATGAACCACGTCTGAGCCGTGGCGATCGGGTGATCCACCTGGTCAGTTCGCACCACGAGCGTGGCAACCGTGGTGCTCTCACACCGGGACAGCAACTCCGAGGCATCGGGGTGTGCGGTGGACAACAGAGCTGCAGCGACCCTGGCGGGCGTGGCGATGATGACATCGTCGGCGGCAACTGATCCGATTCCTCGCGGTCCTGTGACGGTGACGACCCATTCATGGCCAACCTGCCGGATTCCCGTGGCACGGGTGTTCGTGTGCACGGTGAGGTCCCCAGCCAGCGCCTCCGGCAGTGTCACCAAACCGTGTTCCCATGTCGCGGTGGCAGGGGTGCGGGGTCCGGAGGGCTGAGGACGATGACGAATGCGCGACCATGTAGCGACCGCATTGCGTTTGAGGGTCCCAGTGACGAGGGACTCACCCTTCCTGACGGTCTGCCTCAAGGCCGGAGCCGCGACCGCGAGGGAAAAGTTGTCGACGTCGGCGGCGTGAATGCCACCCAGCAGGGGATCGACGACGGCTCGGCCGACTTCGTCACCAAATCGTTCCGAGATGAACTGGCCGACGCTGACGTCGTCAGGGTGTGGGCGGGAGGTGAAGGGCTCCAGGCCGGCTCGCAGCAGGCCGATGGGAGAGAGGATCCGCGAGGTGATCGTCGGTAGGAGTTTCGTGGGGCCGACCGGCGTCACTCCGGCCGGCATCTCCACGACCCCGCGTCGGCTCGACAACAAGGTGCCTCCGGGGGCGGGATGACGCATCGAGTCCGTCAGCCCCAGTTCCGACACCAGATCGGAGACGCCTGGGGCACGCAGCGGTACGGCCTCGGCTCCCATCTCGACCATGTCGGCCCCAAACCGACGGGAACTGACCTGTCCGCCGACACTCGGTCCTGCTTCCAGGACGACGACTCGGCAACCGTGGCTCCGCAGCTGGTGTGCGGCTGCCAGGCCTGTCATCCCGGCACCGATGATCGCCACTGTTTTGCTCACCAGTTGATAGTACGCAAGAGCTTGTGAGAGCCGACGACCGGGGTCGAAACCGTGGATAACCTACGGAACGGTAACCTCAGACTTGTTGGCTCCCTACGGAGCGGTAAGTTCTGTTTGGAACTGGGCTAGTCGGCGTCCAGAATGAAGCACGGAACACTCGACCAGGAGGAAGATGTGACCGAGAACATCAGTGCCGACGAGGGCGATCCGGACCCATTCGTCCCGCCGGCAACACACCATCCCGTCAATCGTCCGGATCCTGCAATGGTGCGGATCCTCGACGACCAAGGACGCCTCACCCCCCATCCTGACTTCCCTGTCGAGCTGAGCGACGAGGACCTCGTCAAGGCCCTCGAGATGATGACCATGGTTCGGCGTCTCGACGTCGAGGGCACCGCTCTGCAGCGTCACGGAGAGCTCGGCCTCTGGCCCCCACACATGGGCCAGGAGGCCACTCAGGCCGGTGCGTGGCTGGCACTGGGTGACGGGGACCAGGTCTTCCCGACCTACCGCGAGCAGGGTCTTGCCCACGCGATGGGGGTCAGCGTCGCCGACATCCTCGACTCGTGGAATGGCAAGGCGCACTGCGCCTGGGACACCGTCGCCACACACTTCAGCGCCTACCCGGTGATGATCGGGTCGGGCACCCTGCATGCCGTCGGCTACGCCATGGGTATTCAGCGCGACGTTGAGTCCGGAAGCGCTCGGGCTGCCGTGTTGGACTTCCACGGTGACGGGGCGATGAGCGAAGGGGACACGAACGAGGCTTACGTGTTCGCAGCCTCGATGAACGCTCCTGTGGTCTTCGTGTGTGTCAACAACCAATGGGCCATCTCGGAGCCGACAACGGTGCAGTCCCCGACGTCCCTGTTCCGCCGCGCGATCGGCTTTGGCATTCCGGCGGTGCAGGTGGACGGGAACGACGTCGTCGCCATGACGGCCGTACTGCGATCGGCCCTCGACCATGCCCGCAGTGGAAAGGGGCCAGTCTTCGTCGAGGCGTGGACCTACCGCATGGGTGCTCACACCACCACCGACGACCCCACCCGCTATCGCACCGCGGAAGAGGAGTCGACGTGGGGTAAGGCCGACCCCATCGTCAGGCTGCAGACCTACCTGCAGGATCGTGGGGTCATCGACCAGGAATGGCTTGACGGTCTGGCTGAGCGCGAGGAGGCCTTCGGGGCCGAGGTTCGCGCCGCTGTCCACGAGAACCCCACGCCCGTCATGGCCGAGCTCATGTCGGACGTCTACGCCGAGCCGACCCCCGACGTCCTGGCCGACGCCGAGGAGATCGCCTCGTGGGAGGAGGACAACTGATGAGCGACAACGGTGCACGCCCACAGGGGGAGACCACCCTGGCCAAGGCCCTCAACGCGGGCCTGGCTGACGCCCTCGCCGCCGATGATCACGTGGTGATCATGGGGGAGGACGTCGGAACCCTGGGCGGCGTCTTCCGCATCACCGACGGCCTCAAGACCCAGTTCGGCGGCCGTCGGGTCATCGACTCCCCGCTGGCGGAGTCGGGCATCGTCGGAACCGCCATCGGCATGGCCATGCGTGGGTACCGTCCCTGCGTCGAGCTGCAGTTCGACGGCTTCAACGCCCCTGCCTTCGACCAGATCGTCTCCCAGCTGGCCAGGTATCGCGCCCGCGTGGGCGGACGGTGGTCCCTGCCGGTGACGATCCGCATCCCGTTCGGCGGTGGTGTCGGCTCTCCGGAACACCATTCGGAGTCCCCGGAGGGGTTCTACGCGAACACCCCAGGCCTCAAGGTGGTCAGCTGCTCGAACCCTGACGACGCCTACTGGATGCTGCGTCAATCCATCGAGAGCCCCGACCCGGTGATCTTCTTCGAGCCGAAGCGTCGCTACTACACCCGCGGCGAGGTCTCCGAGACCCCTGAACTCGGCCTTCACGAGGCGCGTATCGTCCGTACCGGTGCCGACGCCACCCTGCTGTGCTTTGGGCCCCTCGTAGAGACCTGCCTGGACGCTGCCGAGGAAGCTGCCCGGGAGGGACGCCAGCTCGAGGTTGTCGATCTGCGCAGCCTCTCCCCGCTTGACATGCAGACCGTCTATGAGTCGGTGCGGCGCACGACGAGGGCGATTGTCGTCCAGGAGGCACCGCGCACCCAGGGCATTGGCGCGGAGATGGCGGCACGCCTGGGCGAGGAGCTCTACTACGTCATGGAGGCCCCGGTTCTGCGTGTGACCGGGTGGTCGACCCCGTACCCGCCAGCCAAGGCCGAGGGTGAGCACATCCCCGACGTCGACCGAATCCTCGACGCCGTCGACCGCTCCCTGGCCTACTGACCACCGTCCGACATCGATCACGAGGTATTCACGTGAAGAACTACTGCATGCCCGACCCAGGCGAAGGGCTCACCGAGGGAGAGGTCGTCTCCTGGCGGGTGTCTCCCGGTGACACCGTCAAGATCAACGACGTGCTGTGCGAGGTCGAGACGGCCAAGTCGATCGTCGAACTCCCCAGCCCTTTCGCCGGGACCGTGGCGAAGCTGTGTGCCGAGCCCGGCGAGACGGTGGCTGTGGGAGAGCCACTGGTGACCATTGACGACGGTTCCGACGACCAACCCGAGGAGGAGCCGGAGTTCCTCGTCGGTCACCTGACCGCGGAGTCCGGACGTCGACGCCGTCGTCGCAGGGGAGCCGCGGTGTCGGCTGAAAGGGCACCCGAGAAGGCCCCCCAGACGCCGACCCTCAAGACCGGTCCAGAGACTGATGTCGAGCCCGTTCCCGAACCTGCGCAGCCGACACAGCCCGGGCGCCAGGATCCGCCGCGCATGGACCGCGCCGGGCATGTCCTCGCCAAGCCCCCGGCTCGACGTCTGGCTGCCGACCTCGGCATCGACCTCTCGACGGTGACGGGCACCGGCCCGCAGGGGGCGGTGACGAGGAGCGACGTTAAGGCGGCAGCGGAGGCCGGTCGTCAAGCCGCGTCTGAACCACCTGTCGTCGGTGCCTCTGCTGGCGACGCTGAGTTCGCGACCCTGTCGGTGATGTCTCGTCGTCTGCTCGGCGGTGTCCCGACCGAGCCTGACGGTCACACTCGCAGGGTCCCGGTGCGCGGCGTCCGCAAGGTGACTGCCAAGGCGATGAAGGATTCCCTGAACACCAAGGCCCTCGTGACGGCCTTCCTCACCTGCGACGTCACCCCGACGATGGACCTCGTCGCCCGGCTGCGTGCCGACCGCAGGTTCAAGGGACTGCGCGTCTCCCCGCTGACCATCTGGTGCAAGGCGGTGTGCCTGGCGATGGGACGCACCCCGGTCGTCAACGCCCGCTGGGACGACGCCGCCGACCAGATCGTCTTCCGCGACCAGATCAACCTCGGCATCGCCGCGGCCACCCCGCGCGGCCTCATGGTGCCCGTGGTGCGCAACGCCCAGGACATGACGATGCTCGAGCTGGCCGAGGAGATTACCCGCATCGTCGCCATCGCCAAGGAGGGCAAGCTCCAGCCCACCGACTACACCGACGGCACCTTCTCGATCACCAATGTTGGGGTGTTTGGTCTTGACGCAGGGACTCCGGTCGTCAACCGCACCGAATCGGCGATCCTCGTTCTCGGGACGATCGCTCGACGTCCGTGGGTCGTCGGGACCGGTGATGACGAGGAGGTCGTGCCCAGGTGGGTGACGACGATGAGCCTCGGCTTCGACCATCGCCTCATTGACGGCGAGGAGGGCTCGACCTTCCTCCATGACGTTGCGGAGATTCTCTCGGACCCGGCCTCGGCAATGCTGTACTGATCGACCTTGGCCGCTGGTCGAGGATGTCAGTGCGGTGTTTTCACCGCGGACGAGGTTGTTTTTCGGGCGTGATCGTCTCGCGCCGTGGCGCCGGTTGTGTGCATCGCTGTGGTCGGAATACCGGTCCTTGTCAACGAGAATCTCTTTGCCAACACCGGGTATGGCTCGGTGGCCTTCGCGTGGTCGGACGCGCCCAAGGAGTACGCAACCGTGGCCGATCCGCCAGCGGGGGTGGGTATCACTACATCCACAACGCCGTCGACGACCACTCCCGCCTGGCCTACGTCGAGGTCCTCAGCGATGAGCGCAAGGACACCGCCGCCGGGTTGTGGACCAGGGCCCAGGCCTGGTTCGCCAGCCAGGCCATCACCGTCAAGCCGGTCCTGACCGACCACGGCTCCTGCTACCGGTCCAAAGCCTTCAACAAGGCACTCAAAGACACCCACATCACGCACACGTACACCCGGCCCTACACGCCCAAGACCAACGGCAAGGTCGAGCGGTTCACCAGGACCCTGGTCGCCGAGTGGGCCTACCCACGGCCCTACCCCAGCAAGACCGACCGCCTGGCCGAACTCCCCGGCTGGCTGCACCACTACAATCACCACCGCGGACACACCGCGCTCAAAGGCACATCACCCGCCGACCGCGTACCTAACCTGTCCGGCGATTACATCTAGGACAAACAGCTGTCGTCGAGGGAAGTGTGCGGGGGGTGTCTGTTGTGGCCGTGGTGTGTGCTGCCGTCTGTGCTCTCCTCGGGGTTGTCGGGTATGCACGAGGGCTGGGCGGAGTGAAATCCCTACGTCCCTGACCCGTAGATTGATTTCGGCCACTGACGTGCCGAAGGGCCCAAGGTGCGCGACGATTGATCCTGGCGACGGTATCGACGATGGGATCTGGAGTGGACGAGCTCGACGAAAATGGCGTCCGCCGACTGCTGGCTTACGTTGCCGCAGCCGGTATCGCCGGTGGTCAGCCGATGCACGAGGTGGAGGCCGACACCCGCAGCATCGGTCGGTACCTGGGATGCCCCGACGTCCAGGTACAGGGTTGGCCCACCGGAGTCGTGGTGAGCCTGGGAGGTGGCACCCCCGCAACCTTCGAATCGGTGGAAGGAACCATCCGTCTGGACCAGAGCGCCACCACAGCTCGTATCCGTCAGCAGCTCCTCGACGGCACCATCGGCCCGGTCGAGGCCCTCGAGCAACTGCGGGACTTGCGTTCCATCCCGCCGCGTTACCCGCGCCTGGGTCTGCATGGTGGCATGGTATGCGTCGCCTCGGGCATCGCCCTGGTACTGCAGCCGTTGTGGCCCAGCGTGCTGTTCTCCGTGCTGGCCGGCCAGGTCACCGCCGGATTCATATGGTTGTGCGGCAAGAGGAAGGCCCTGGCCGTCCTCACCCCGTTCCTGGCCGCGTTCGTCGTCGCACTGTGTGCCTTCTGGGCCGCGCGACTCGGACTCATCGAGGGGCCGCTGCGAAGCCTGCTGCCGCCCATCGCGGTGCTGCTTCCCGGTGCCCTCATTGTTACCGGGGTGGCTGAACTGGCGGCAGGGGCGATGATGGCGGGCGCGTCGCGTCTGGGGTTCGGGACCGCCCAGTTGGCCATGTTCACAGCGGGTGTTCTCGGTGCGGCGTGGCTGACAAAGGTCCCCGTCGACCAGCTCAACAACCAGATCATTCCCTGGCGAGGGTTGTGGGTGCCATTCCTCGGCGTCCTGCTCCTGACCGCCGGGATGAGCCTCATGGAGTCGATACCCAGATACCTCATCCCGTGGGTAGCCCTCATGTTGGCCACCACCCTGACCTTCCAGATCATCGGCCAGACGGTTGCCGGGGCCACCTGGGGCGGCGGCCTGCTGGGAGCGACCGTGGCGAGTTTCGGATCATCGGTGATCGAGATGCATCGCCCGCGACTACCGCGTCTGGTGCTCTTCCTGCCGAGCTTCTGGTTGTTGGTCCCGGGATCCCTGGGCCTGGTGTCCCTGACCCAACTGGGCGCGGGTACCCCCGTGGCTGGCGCGACGGCGTTGGAGTCCACGGGAATCATTGGCTCGATCGCGCTGGGTCTGCTCATCGGCACGACGGCTGCGCGGGCTGTCGGACTGCTTCGTCGCAGCCGCACACATCGGCCCGGGGCACGCCGTCGGCAAACCTTCTGACGCCTCCCGGGCCGAACACAGATCCTGGCCTCAGCCGCGCGGGCGGCGGGTCGGGAACTGCTTGCGGGCGTAACGAGCGACGCTCCAGGTGGTGAACCCGTCGGTGGTGGCTCCGACTCCACCACCTAACACGGGCACGCGCTTGGAGACGAAGACCGGCAGTTTCTTGCCCGCAACCTGGCCCATGAGGACGTTGACGAGGTTACGGGCGACAACCTTCTCCAGATCGGCGTCCCCCACCGGGGCGGTGGCGATGCCCATCGGGGTCGTCGGAAGCTTCTCCTCGTGAATGAGGCTGTCGACCTCACGCTGACCCATGAGGGTGGCGAGGATGGCGGTCCGGACGCGCTGGTCGTCAAGGTCGTAGCCGCGCAGGTGGGCGATGGTAGCCACCATGCGGGCCTGGACAATCGCGACGCCTGAGATATTGGCGGGGATGGTTACGGCCAAGGTGACGACGCCACCGAGGTTGGAGACGAATCCCTGTGCACCGGCCATGGCGATGTGCTGGTTGACGAGGGAGTTGATGGCCTGTTCGACGTCACCGTCGTGCTTGGTGAGGGTCTTGCCAGCGGCCTGACGCGCTCCCGGCAGCGATGAGGCACCGTCGATGGCGAATCCCAGGATGCTGCGCAGCATCGAGACGGCCGCGCCGGGTGCCATGTCGGGTGCCTGAGCCAGCAGGGCCTTGCCGATGTTGCTTCCGATTCCCACGAGGGTCTCCTCTCGATCAACTCACCTCAAGGGTAGCCGTGGGGGCGGGGGCGAGTCCTGTGGTTGTTCGCGTTGAGGTGGTGTCGGGCAATACCCGTGGTGATCGTGCCTGCGTGAGGCCGCGATTCCTCCGAACGTGGCGTGCCCTCCAGCGTCACCAGTAGGAGGGCCTGTCTTGCTCGCGGTCATCCCCCCTTGTCAGGTCGTCAATGACCCCTATTTGTTAATGATGATAATCAATAGGTTAGGGTTGCCTTATGAATTGTGATGAGGCGCCCTTGACCCCACAAGGTCACACCCACCCGCTCCCGAGGGCCGGTGCCATGGCCGAAAGTGCACCGACCACCGCCCCTCGGCCCCGGACTCGGGGATTCCACGGCGCTGTGGACCCGCGCACCCTGTTCCTCTACGTCATCGTCCTCAACGTCCTTCTCATGGGAGCGGGGTCGACGCCTCTGGTGCTGGCCTGCCTCGGCGTCGTCGTGGTGTCACTCGCCCTCTCGACTCGCCCCAAGACGTGGATCGGGTGGCTGGTCTTCGTCATGCTGTGGGTCTTCTGCTGCTTCGCCCTTCCGGTCCTGTGGCACACGGCTGTCTCCGCATTCTTGGTCTTCATCGCCTTCTGGATGTTTCGTTTCGCAGGGGTCGTTGGCTCGGCAGTGGTTGCGATCAAGGTGATCGACGTCACCCGGTCAGTACACCTGATATGGGTGCAGGTTTTGTCAAGAGGGCAGGATGAGGCGCCACCAGGCTGGATGCTTGGTGGCGCCTCTCCTTGTGTTGACCCGAAGTGGTGTTGACGAGGGGTTTCGCGTGTCTGTCGACGGCGATGTCAGTCTGATATTCGCGGGTTGGTTACCGCAGGACGGTGCTTTCGGCTCGGAACGTCACGCCTGTCTAGCATCGAGCGTCGCCGGCATCGTTGATGACGGCTGCTCATAGGTGTTTCGCGGGTCGTTCCGGTCGCTGCGTCACCCCTCGGGGACCTGGCTTCGGGCCAAGTTTGTGGGCCTCGAGGGGCTATTCCTCGAGGACGGCCAGGGACCAGCACCAGCCGGCGAGTTCGCGGGCGATGGCGGCGTTGGCGACGATGGGGCGCTTCTTGCGTTTCTTGAACTGGTTCCAGCGGTGGTTGAGGCGTCGGTTGCCCAGGTCTCCGCGGGCCCGGGCGGCCGGGGAGGCGAGGTCCCAGCGGTCGCGGATGGTCTTGCCGGGGACGTAGCGGTGCTGGTGATGCCAGGCAGCCTCGACCAGGAGTCGGCGCGCGTGGCTGTTGCCGGTCTTGGTGATCGGCCCTTGTGAGCGGGACTGGCCCGATGAGTTCTCCGACGGAATCAGGCCGACGAACGAGCCGATCGAGTTGCCGGTGAACCTGCTCCAGTCGCCGATCTCGACCGCCAGTCCGAACCCGGTCAGCGTCGAGATGCCGCGCAGGCATACGAGCCTGCGGACGGCATCGGTGTATTGACTGTTCTCGGCCATGGCTTCGATGCGTTCATCGAGACGGTCACGGCGGGCCGTGATCGTGATCACGGAGTCGTAGGCCTCGTCGAAGGCGGCCTGGACCAGCGGGGAGTCGAAGCGTTGCCTGCGCAGCCAGGCGTCATGCGCGTTGCTCCAGGCCTGCCCGCCGGAGTAGACGATCCCGTGTCGCAGCAGGAGTTTCGAGAGGCGGTGCCTGGCCCGCATCAGATCGGAGCGGCAGTCCTCACGGGCCCTCACCAGGTCGCGTGCTGCTTCGGTGAGCTCGTCGGGGACGGTGACTGCGGTGAACGCATCCAGCCGCAACAACGTCGACAGGTGTTCGGCGTCGATCGCATCAGTCTTCACCCGCGAACCGGAAGGCCGCTGGAGCTTGGACGGGGCCGCGACAACGGTTCGGATGTCGTGTGACAGCAGGGTTCTGGCCAGACCATAGCCCGTCGGGCCAGCCTCGTAGATCGCCGCCGACGGGCCGGGCAGCGCCTTGATCCAGGCCGTCACCTCCACGGGGTCGGGGCAGAGTCTGGCTTTGAAGATTTCTCCGGTCTGGACGTCCATCGCATGCGCCACCACGGAGCGGGCATGCACATCCAGGCCAACACTCGTACGCTCGGTAAACAACCGGGGCCTCCCACGTATGTCGGAAAGGCCAGACAGGCCGCCCCTGTCCGGCAACCCACGAATCGTTGCGCGGAGAGGCCCCGGCCTGCCAGAGCTTCACCCCAGATCGGGGTCACCCATACCGTCTAGCACCGAAGTGGGCCGGGCCACAGGACGCCGTCGCCGTGTGACGCACCCACGACGGCGGCCCGCTCCGGCGCGGATACGACACCGCCCGCCCCCGCCGGAAGCCGGGGCGGGTGCAAGAGCGGGCGAAGAAGATGCCACAGGGATTCAGTTGATGTAGAACGGTCCCTGGCGCGTGATGGTCTGCGTCTGGCCGCTGGGCAGCCGATAGGTGACCGTGCGGACGGAGACGGCGGCGGCCGCGAACTGGGTGCGCGTGTCCGTCAGGCCGTTGGCGGTCGCGTAGTAGGTCAGCGTCGGGGTGGCACCGCCGCCGGCACTCTGCGGGACGTAGGTGTGCGGGTACTGACCGTCTGTCACGCCCGTCGCGAAGAGGTAGCTCTTGCACGTGCCGTCCGGGTTGTAGGTCGGGGCGGGCAGCAGGGAGGCCGGCACGACGCCGCCCTGTGTGGCGGCCGTGTAGGTGAACTCCCACGCCTTGCTGACCCCGAACGTGCCCGTGTAGTTGGGGTAGTTGTTCTTGAAGGCGGTGGCGTACCGGCTGAAGTCGTAGTCGAACCAGTTGCGGGTCATGGCCCCCGTGGCGCCGTTGGCCGGATCCCACACCTTCGCGATGGGCGAGCCCGAGCGCTGGTAGAAGCTGATGTCGGTGGTGGTCCGGGTGTTGTTGGCCGTCCAGCGGCACCCGGTGATGTTCTGGTAGCTGGAGTTGCACAGATTCTTGGAATCTTTGACGTGGGAGTTGCCGAGGTCGTAGAAGCCCGGCCCCCGGCCCCCGTTCACCGAGTCATCGCGGGCCATGAAGATGAACGACTGGGTCATGCTGACGATCACGGCGTCCGCGGGGATGTTCATGACGTTCATCCACGTGCCGGTGAAGTCGAACGTCTGTGTGGTGGTGCCGGAGGTGGCGGCGCCCCAGTTATAGGTGAGGTCCGCGTATGCCTCGATCTTCGACGTGCAGTTCGAGGGCTTGCTGGCCGCATAGGCCGGAGCGGCGGCGACACCTGCGATGGCGGGCACGGACCAGGCCAACCCTTGAGAGACGCGCCGGCGTGACACGGCGTGATCAGAGCGATGGGACGAGGTTGATGTGTTGTACATAGGCACACCTCATGTTGTGGCGGAGACGGTTCTTGGTGTTCCAGGCGGGTGCATCTCGCAAGCTACATCCGTGCTGAAACGCGCATGTCCTACCCCCCGAGACGGGGATGTTGCGGATCCCACGTTAGCAGGAGAATCCAGGGACCGTGACCCTTCCGGAATGGCGTACCTCACACTGGGCCTCAGGCTCAGAAGCCGAGCCGGCCGAGCTGCTTGGGGTCGCGCTGCCAGTCCCGGGCGACCTTCACCCGCAGATCGAGGTAGACCGGTGTGCCCAACAGCCGCTCGATGCTGGCACGGGCGTCGTGGCCGATCTCGCGCAGCCGGGAGCCGCCCTTGCCGATGATGATGCCCTTCTGGCTGTCCCGCTCGACGAAGACGTTCGCCCACACGTCCATCAGCGGCCGATCCGCGGGGCGGTCCTCGCGCAGGGACATCTCTTCGACCACATCGGCCACCGAGTGCGGCAGTTCGTCGCGCACGCCCTCCAGGGCGGCCTCGCGGATGAGCTCGGCGACCATGACCGCCTCCGGCTCGTCTGATACTGGGTGCAGGTTTTGTCAAGAGGGCAGGATGAGGCGCCACCAGGCTGGATGCTTG
>OBZZ01000376.1_pt1 | contig 30351 bp, 19 predicted proteins | sample 1501451 | NCBI WGS metagenome assembly OBZZ01 (sample SAMEA2580274, study PRJEB22360) | human gut metagenome | biome: human gut; feature: human-associated habitat; material: faeces | place: Denmark | collected 2008/2010
CGTAGTGCACGAAGTTGCTGCCGATGAAGCCGCAGCCGCCCGTGACGATGATGTTCTTGGGTTCAAAGATCTCAGACATGAAAATCCAATCTGAAGCATGTACAGCTTCTTTAGTATGCCGCAGGAAGTGACGACGCGACACTATTCAACAAAACTATCGGACATTTCGGCATGCGATAAGAGCCATAACCTTCGCAGAATTACCTCCCGTACAAAACGCCTCCGGAATGCAGTCTTTGTCGTAGTGAAAAACCGAATCCTCAGTTATTTCACGTAAGTACTTATAGAAGAAATCCTCCCAGCTTTTAAACTTCTCACTGTTTACAAAGGCTTCTGGGGTTTCCAAAACCGTCTTAACATCTAGCCCTGAAATTACGCCGGAGCTCAGCAGAAGCCATTCGAACGACTCGGGAAGACAAACCGTAACAGTATCGCGGTGAATGTCTTGCAGCTTAAGGACGCGGTCCGCATAGCACCCAAATGCCGCTCCGTCCGCAACAACAAACACGCGATCGTCGAGATGCTGATCCAACCAGCGCAAAATCGCGCTGTTCGTCATGGCCGAAGTACAGGTAAGCTCACTGTCAGCGAAATGCCGTTCAAAGAACTGGAAACCAGACTTACTGTCCTCGCATAGAAGGATAGAAAAGTCCTGTTTTGGCGCCGACCGGGAAATAGCATAACGATGATTCCCGCGATCTTGATAAACAGGGATGAAAGAATGGTATTTTCCGCTCGTCTTAATCTTGTAAATCTCATCCACGCTATACGGAAGATTGGGGAAATCAGCCCTTGAGATCAGCACGAAATAATTCGAGGAATACAGCACATGATGGGCAAACTCATCAGAATGAATCTCTTTTAAGCCCTCATCGACAAATACAATCGAGTCATGAACGGACGAAAGCTGGTTTCGCCAATCATAATCGGTCAAAGCGACACAGGGACAATCACATTGCAAGGAAACACCCGACTGCTCGCCCGTTCGCATGTAGTCTGCGACCATATCGAACAGTGTCGTCTTCCCCGTGCCGCTATCGCCACGTACGATAGTGATATTCCGCTTAATGGTGAAGGTATATTTTGTTCCCCTGCGGCGGGAAATCTTAACGAGATGCGAACCGTTCATAAGCAGTACCTACAGATACGGAATCGACTCGTGAATCAATTCGGCCATGTTGTGAACGATTCGGCCGCTATTCACGACTTTAATTTTAAAATCCTCGCGACCAAAGTCCATCACATGATAGAGATTCACAACGAGCTTGCGATCTTTCGCCATGTCGAGAATCCACTTGGCACAGTTGTCACCACAGGTAGAAGCGTTAAAAATTTGCTTACGATCAAATCTCATAAGCAGCAGCGTTTTCACGCCACCAGAAAGCTGGAGTGGAGAGATGGATCCAAGCACAGGGCTTTCGATGACGTTTTCGGAGACAACATCCGATCGATCGACATCTTTAATTATCGAGACTGCATAGGGATTCGTAATCCAAGAAGACCGGTAAGAGTTTTTGAAATATGTCGCTGTGTTGTAAATCGCTTCTGGCATATCGCCAAAGTAGACGCTTAACACATCCACTCCCAATCATATTGTCTTTATGGTCAACGTAATCATAACGAAAGGGGCCACCAGATAAACGGTGGCCCCTAAAAGAAAACAAGCTGGCGCTAGTACTCGCGCGGGCTGTTGACGATCTCGCCGGCGGCGACCTTCTTCAGGTGCCGACCGTAGACCGACTTGCCGTAGGCCTTGGCCGCCTCCTCCAGCTCGGCGGTGGTGATCCAGCCGTTCTCCCAGGCGATCTCCTCGGGGACCGAGACCGGCAGGTCCTGGGAGTGCTCCACGGCGCGGACGAACTCCGCGGCCTCGTGCAGGCTCTCCATGGTGCCGGTGTCCAGCCACGCGTACCCGCGGCCCAGCGTCACGACGGACAGCGTCCCCTCCTCCAGGTACATCCGGTTGAGGTCGGTGATCTCCAGCTCGCCGCGCGCGGAGGGCTCCACCCTATGCGCTTTGGCGGCGACGTCGCCGGGGTAGAAGTACAGGCCGGTGACGGCGTAGGAGCTCTTGGGCTCTGAGGGCTTCTCCTCGATGGAGACGGCCCTCCCCTCGCGGTCGAACTCCACGACGCCGAAGCGCTCGGGGTCGTCCACGTGGTAGCCGAAGACCGTGGCCCTCCCCGACTCCGCGTTCTGGACGGCGCGCGTCAGGTGGCGGGACAGGCCGTTGCCGTAGAAGATGTTGTCGCCGAGCACCAGGGCGCATGGCTCGCCGCCGATGAACTCCTCGCCGATGGTGAAGGCCTGCGCCAGGCCGTCCGGCGAGGGCTGCTCGGCGTAGGAGAGGTTCACGCCGAAGCGCGAGCCGTCGCCCAGCAGGCGCTGGAAGTTGGGCAGGTCGGTCGGCGTGGAGATGACCAGGATGTCCTTGATGCCCGCCAGCATGAGGGTGGACAGCGGGTAGTAGATCATGGGCTTGTCGTAGACCGGCAGCAGCTGCTTGGAGGTCACGAGCGTGAGCGGGTACAGGCGGGTGCCGGACCCGCCTGCGAGGATGATGCCTTTCACTGGTTATCTCCTTCCGAGGAAAAGGTCTTCGTAGCTGTCAGTGATGGACCGCCACGAATACCGGTCGCGGATAACGGAGGTCGATGCCGTATCGAGCTCCTCGATCGACTTCCAATCCATCACGTCGGCGCTATTGATAAGTTCAGCCAAGTCTCCGGATTCCTTGCTCCAATACAGGGCCGAGTCCTCAGCGACCTCGCGGTTGAAACCGACGTCGAGAAGGAGGTTGAGGCGCGTGGACGCCAGCGCCTCCAGGAGGCTCGGATTGGTACCCCCGACCTCATGGCCATGGAAGTAGCCGTAAGCCTGCTCACGGATCTTCTTCAGGAGCTCCTGGTCGTAGACGGTCCCGACGAACTTGATGCGTGGGTCGGACTTGAAGTGTGTCTTCCGCTCGAGCTCCGCGAGGAAGGAGTCGTCCACTCCCGTCACGAGCGCGAAATCCCGCTTGGAGTCGGAAGCCATGAACTCGCGGATCATGGTCTCGTAGTTATTCTCGGGCACGAAGCGTCCCACGACCAGGTAGTAGCCGAAGGGCTCGAGGCCCTTCTCGGAGAGCCATCCAGTGAACTTGGGGTCGTCGTCCGCGAGCGCTGAGTGCCTGATGTCGGCCCCGTAGGCGATGAAGGTCGTCTCGGGGTCCAGGTCGGCATACTCCCCTCGAATGTACTTCTCAATGTTCTTGGAGTCGCACACCATCAGGTCGGCGTGCTTGACCATCCCGCGCTCCGAGACTTTCCAGTACCTGCGGACGGGCGCGCTCCACTTGGCGCGCTTCCACTCGTGGCCGTCGGGGTTCACGAAGACCTTGCCACCAAGGGCGTGGATCCTCTTTACGTACTTTCCGAAAAACGGTCCGATGCGACAGGCCAGCACGTAGACGATGGGGTGCTCGACACGGTTATTCTCGATATAGGCGGTGCACCACTTGAGGGCGTCTATGTCGTAGAAGATCGCCCTAGCGGCTCCGACGGGCCTGCGTAGTACCTTGAAGCAATGCGCTCCGTTGTGCTCGAACTCGCCGACCTCCTCGGCGGAGTCCACAGCGCACGCCACGTGGTACTTGATGTCGGGCGATACCTGATTCTCGGTCAGTTTCTCCACGAACGTCTCGTAGCCGCCGTAGTTTGCCGGAATTCCCTTGGATCCGATGATGAAAACATGCTGCATTAGTACGCATCGCTCCCGTTAAAGACCTCCAGAACCGTTAGGAGGATGATCTTGAAGTCCGTGATGACTCCGCGCTTGGCTATGTATTCGAGGTCCCGGCGGACCATGCCGTCGAACCCGGTGGAGTTTCGCTCTGTCACCTGCCAGAGCCCCGTAATACCTGGCTTCACTGCTAGCCTCTGTAGGTCGTACTCGGTGTACTCCGCGACTTCGTTCGGCAGCGGCGGACGAGGCCCAACGACGCTCATCTGACCCAGAAACACGTTGACGAACTGCGGAAACTCGTCGATGGAGTGCTTGCGGATGAATTTTCCGATCCTGGTGACACGGGGGTCCTCCCTCATCTTGAACATGGCGCCGGCGATCTCGTTCTGCTCCTTGAGATCTGCCAGGCGCTCGTCGGCGTTCTTGTACATGGAGCGGAACTTCCACATGCGGAAGGTGGACAGGCTGCCGTCGGGGCGGGTCTGGCCCACGCGGATCTGGCTGTAGAAGGGGTTGCCCTCGCTCTCAAGGCGGATAGCGGCGGCAAGCACAAGGCTTGGTACGGTGATGACGGCCAGCACGCAGCCGCTGAACACGATGTCAAAGGCGCGCTTAACGGCCCGATAGGCCAGACGCGAACGATCCCAGTCCATGATGGACTGCATGGCCTTGTAGCGGCCGGCGCCCTCGCGTCGTTCCATGGCCTGAGCAATGAGCGCTGCCCCCGCAGGCGCATCCGTTGCAAATTGAGTTTTATCCGACACGTTTTCTTCCAAGACTTCGTCCCCGGGTCGGGGATCCTCCCTGTTCTGTGTAGCGATCGCCTGCAACTAGGCGATCGCCTTTTTAAGGTTGCGCATGACGCGCTGCTCGGCCGAAAACACGGCAAGGCCAACGCGCGTAGTTACGCGTCGACCGCAAAGGTCGAGCTCCAAATAAGCAGTGCTCTTGCGTCTGTTAATGGTTTTGATAAGGCTTCGTGGCCCAACAGTGGACCTGCCGTCACTATGACCTGGTCACCGTCTTTTAGGGCCTCGCTCATGGGCACTACGCGGTCTCCCCTATGCGTAAAGCCGCCAATAAGCTGGACCTCTTCTTTTGCCAGCGGCACAAACTGACCGTCCTGGGATAACACCCGGGCAAAGTCGTCCATACGCAGCAGATACTGTTTCACGGTACGGGGATCTGCCGTATCGCAGATAAGATAACCGGGAAAGAGCGGCTTGGTCGTATTGACCCATTCGCCGTGTACTTTGATCTCGGTTTGAAATTGGGGATAAAAGAGCTCCTGCATGGCGCTCGCCGGCACCATGCGCTCGATGCGCTCGCGCATTACGTCTTCGCGACCGTTAATGACCTGGATTACATACCACACGAGCACCACCCCCTTGCTGTCTTACGTGTGGCTCACGGGGTTTGGGTATGGCTTCGCCAGGGCGCTTGTGCGCGAAGGCGCTCCATATTCAAACCCTGAGCCCAGTCAGACAAGCACGTGGCTCTGCCCCACCGTGAACGGTATGTACAAATGCAGTTGCTAGGGTCGCGGAAGTGTATCGCAAAAATGACCGTGACCCCAGCTGGCTGCGTGCGAACCAGTCAAGCGGGTACAAAACTGAATCGCACGCAAACAGCTGGAAGACTGCTACGCTTTGGCTTGCAAACTAGTAACCATTTGTACTTTAGAAATAACTTATTGCAAACAATTTAAGTCGCATGACCTCTTTATTGGAGCTCGTGGTGTTTCTGGCACCGCCGTTACGGCCGGATGCTGATCGACCCTGCGCTTTGCGACTTGCTGGAGCCGTGAGCACAGTTGAACTCATGTAACGTTAGGTATCGTAGCACAAGCTGGTAGCGAAACTGATTTGGCTTGTGGTGGACAACATATCGTTCATTTAGCGTGCTTAAGGGGGTTGTTTTGGGATGTTGTTCACATTGATGCAGGTTATTGGGATGCTAACGGTGATTAGGGGCGTTCCTGAACGCCTAAATGAAGCAGCGAGCTGTGCCGATAATCTCGTTTGTCTAACAAACTATGTACAGGCACGGGAAATAAATTGTGCAACTTTTTGTTGGCGTAGGTGGGGTTTGTGGCGCGTGGTTTTTTGGCATGAAAAAAGGGCTTCGGAATTCCGAAGGCCTTTGCATTCACGATGGTGGAGACGAGGGGGATCGAACCCCTGACCTCTTGACTGCCAGTCAAGCGCTCTCCCAGCTGAGCTACGCCCCCGTGACGAGGAGATACTATAGGGGAAGACTTTCTTTGATGCAAGGACTTTTTTGGGTTGAATCTCTTACTTACGGGTTTTCCTGGGACGGGGCAGAAATAAACACTCTTCGAGCGCTTATTTCTATCCACCGTCCCGATAAAACCCTGATGCGATAGACCTTACCTGTAGAGGTAAGCGATGGCGGTGCCGGTGTGGACTTGGATTGTGGCTGTTGACCTGACGACGTTGCTGATGCCCGTGTCGGCCAAGAGGTCTAGGGGTCTGTGATCTAGTTCCCACTCTAGGCCATGTTCGCTTACCTTGGTGTTGGGGGCTATGGCGATGATGGAGAACGTCTTGCCTTCGGCGCCTTCGATGGTCCACGACTCGCCTGCGTGAAGAATGCGGGCGACCACCTTGTCCTCGAAGATCCAGATGGGTGCGTCCTCGTAGCCCGCGAGCAGACCCAGTACGGAAAGTGCCATGTCCGGACGGCCGCCCGTAGCGCAAGTCGCAACCACTTCGGCACCCGACCAGCGGCGTCGGATGGAATCGAGCGCCAACGCCAGATCGGTATAGTCCTTGTAGGGGTCGTGGCGCTCAACTTCAAAGTCTTTGGCGGCATCAACTAGGGTGCGACCGGCGTCGCTTACCGTATCGGCGTCACCTACGTATACGTCACAGCTCAAGCCGGCATCTAGAAGGGCATCCAGGCCGCGGTCCACGGCGACGACGTGGTCATACTCCCCTGCTAGCCTACGCAACAGATCCGCGCTCGCCACCACGGGCGAGCCGCAGACCACTAATACTTTCTCGGACAACGCCCTCGCCTAACCTTCATACGTAAGAACGCGATCCAAATCCAGCTCCTCATAGCTGTCGATAAAGATGTCGCAGTTGGCGCGGACCTCTTCGCGCTCCATACGGCCATGCGGGTCATAGATGCCCACGCGCCTAAAGCCTGCGGTGCCAGAGCTCTTAAGGCCAAAGACCGCATCCTCAAACACCCATGCGTGCTCAAACTTGTGCCCATGGCGCTTCTCCAGACGGCGCAGCGCCAGCTCGTACACATCGGGGAACTGCTTGGAGCGCCCCGCCTCGCCCGTGGTGGTCACAAACTCCATGTAGGCGTCGAGCCCGGCGCCAGCGAGCGCAGACTGCACCAGCTCGGCCGGCGTGGACGTAGCCACGCACATGGCAATGCCTGCCGCCTTCGCCTGCTCCAAAAATGTCAGGAGCCCGTCGCGCGGCGGCACCTTGGAGTAGCCATCGATCAGGATGTCGCTCAGCTCACGGTAGAGCTCCTCGCCATTCGTGCCAATGCCCCATGTGTCGTGGTAGGCCTGGCACTCGTCCTCCAGCGACAGGTGCTCAAATTGGGCAAAGTCATCCACGGTCACGTCAATCCCGTGGCGGTGCAATAACTCGGGCTGAGCATAAGCCCAAACGGGGGTGCTATTAACCAGCGTGCCATCGCAATCGAAAATAAAAGCAACCTTGGGAGTGGCGGTATGGGGCATAAATGAACCTTTCGATATCAAATGGTAAACATCCTGCTAAAAACGTTTTACCAAACGTCAGCCAAACAATTTTGAAACCCAAATTGGTAAAACTGTCAAGAGTTTTACCACGGCAATTCTGCCATTGGTATAAACATGACGCTTACCGATTAAAAGCCCCCGCAAATCCGCTTTCGTCCATAAAACTAACGCACAGGTGTTATCGTAGTTTCTGCCGAAAGTTCCACCGAGCACGCGAGGTGGAACGAATCACAGAAACTTCGCCGTCCCTTCGATTCGTGCAGCCTTGGACCTTTCGCATCTAGTCACCAAGGCAACACGCTGCCGCGTCATGATGGGATCAAACGTGAGCGATTCAAAGCTAAAGCCAACGGCTAAAAAGCCCGCAACTCGCAAACCGGCTCCGCACGCACCGGAGCTCTCCAAGGACGATGTCTACCTGTTTGGCATTGGAATGTGGGAGCGCAGCTGGGAAAAGATGGGCGCGCATCCCGACACGCAGCAGCGCACGCGCGGCTGGCGCTTTTGCGTTTGGGCGCCCGACGTAAAGAGTGTCCATGTCATTGGCGAATTTAACGACTGGGATGAACAAGCCAACCCGCTGGTGCCCGTGCATACGAGCGCTATTTGGGAAGGCTTTATTCCTGGCGCCGAGCAGGGTCAGCTCTATAAATATCTCATCGAGACCAACGAGGGCGAGAAGCTCTACAAGGCCGATCCGTATGCCTTTAAGGCCGAGTGCCCTCCGGGTACCGCCAGCGTGCTGTGGACCCTCGATGGCTACAAGTGGAACGACGCCGCGTGGCTCAAGCGCCGCGCCGGTCACAACCATATGTCGCAGCCGCTTAACATCTACGAGGTGCATATTGGCTCGTGGAAGCGCCACGGTGACGCGCCGCAGGTCGAGCCCGACGAGTACGGCAACTACCCCGGTCCCATGGACCCCTTCCCCGCGCAGCGCGGCGAGTTTTACACCTACGACGACCTGTCGGTGGAGCTCGTGGACTACGTGCGCGACATGGGCTATACGCATATCGAGGTCATGCCGCTCATGGAGCATCCCTTCGACGGCTCCTGGGGCTACCAGACGACCGGCTATTATGCCGCTACGTCGCGCTACGGCAACCCGCAGCAGCTCATGCACTTTATCGATGCGTGCCACGAGGCGGGCATTGGCGTGATCATGGACTGGGTGCCCGGCGGTTTTTGCGCCGATTCCCACGGCCTTGCCACCTTTAACGGCCACATGCTGTTTGAGCACGAGATTCACCCCAACTGGGGCACGCATAAGTTCGACTTCGCCCGCGGCGAGGTCCGCTCCTTCCTAGTCTCCAACGTGCTGTACTGGCTCGAGAACTTCCACGTGGACGGCATTCGCATGGACGGCGTGTCCAGTATGCTGTACCTCAACTTTGGCATCGACGATCCAGGCCAAAAGAAGTTCAACAAGTACGGTACCGAGGAGGACCTGGACGCCAGCGCATTTATCCGTCAGGTCAACTGCGCCGTGGAGGCTCACTGCCCCGACGTGATGATGATGGCCGAGGAGTCCACTGCGTGGCCGCTCGTAACCTACCCGCCGCAGGACGGCGGCCTGGGGTTCCACTATAAGTGGGACATGGGCTGGATGAACGACACCTTGCACTACATGCAGACCGATTTTCCGTGGCGCCCCGGCAACCACGGGCTGCTCACGTTCTCCATCATGTACGCCTTTACCGAGAACTTTATTTGCCCGCTGAGCCACGACGAGGTCGTGCACGGTAAGTGCTCGCTGATCGGCCGCATGCCGGGCGACTGGTGGCGCCAGTTTGCCGGCCTGCGCACGCTGGCTTTCTACCAAATGACGCACCCCGGTGCGAAGCTCAACTTTATGGGCAACGAGATCGGCCAGTTTATTGAATGGCGCTACTACGAGTCCATCCAGTGGTTTCTGACCGAGGAGTACGAGACCCACCGCCATCATCAGGCGTTCATTAAGGCGCTCAACCACCTGTACACCGCCGAGCCCGCCCTGTACGAGCGCGGCTACACCGACGACGGCTTTACCTGGATTGACGCGGACAACTCCAAGCAGTCCATCGTGAGCTTTGTGCGCCAGGGCGAGGACGTCGATGACGATCTGGTGATCCTGATCAACTTTGATCCGGCGAGCTACGAGAGCTTCCGCGTGGGCGTACCGCGCGAGGGTGACTGGGAGGTCATCTTTGATTCCGACCGTCCCGAGTTTGGCGGCAGCGGCTATGCCGGCGAGGAGCCCTACACCTGCTCGAGCGAGCCCTATCCCTGGAACGGGCAGATGGACTCCATCGAGATTAAGGTGCCCGGCCTGGCAGGTGTGGTGCTTAAGCGCCGCGGCCCCAGTAGCTATAAGCCGCCCGTGGTCGAGGAGCCCAAAAAGGCGACGCGCAAACGTGCGTCCTCGGTGAAGCCCAAGACCGCGGCTGCTAAGAAGGCTCCGGTTAAGGCGAAGGCTGCCAAGCCCTCTGCCAAGGCATCGGCCAAGTCCGCCACGGCCAAGAAGGCAGCCACCAAAAAGACTGCTCCCAAGGCCAAGGCAGCTGCTGTTAAGGCTCATGCCAAGAAAGCGTAACAAAGGCGTTACCACTGTAATTACCCGCCCCGCGGGGGCGTAGGATACAAGTCATAACCGTTCCGGGAGAAACATCCCCGGGGGAAAGGAACGTATGAATAAGATCTTCGACAACAAGCAGGAGTTTACCGAGCTCTATCGCGATGCCGTCATGAGCATTAGCGGAAAGAGCGTCGAGGCCGCCAGCGACCTTGACCGCTTTAACGCCCTGGCCAAGCTCGTGGCCGAGAAGGCGCGCACCGTTGCCACCAAGAGCGACGCCCGTGCGGCGTCCGAGGGCAAGAAGCGCGTGTACTACTTCTCGATCGAGTTTTTGATCGGCCGCCTGCTCGACAACTACCTGCTCAACTTTGGCGTGCGCGACATGGTCGCCGAGGCGCTCGACGACATGGGCTTTGACCTGTCCGTCATCGAGAACCAGGAGCCCGACCCGGCACTGGGCAACGGTGGCCTGGGTCGTCTGGCCGCATGCTTCCTGGATTCCATGGCAGCCGAGGGCATTGCCGGCTACGGCAACGGCATGCGCTACCGCTATGGTCTGTTTAAGCAGGAGATCGTCAACGGCAGCCAGGTCGAGGCCACCGACGAGTGGCTCACCCACGGTTATCCCTGGGAGGTCCGTCGTCAGGACAAGGCCGTGACCATTAAGTTTGGCGGTCACGTCGAGGGCTTTGAGGAGAACGGCCGCACGTTCTACCGCACGGTGGACACGCAGGATATCCTGGCCGTCCCTTATGACATCCCCGTCGTGGGCTATGCCGGCGAGACCGTCAACAAGCTGCGCGTATGGGCTGCCGAGCCGGTCGAGGAGCACTTTGACCTTGAGGCCTTCAACCGCGGTGACTACGCCCTGGCCGATGCCGAGCGCGCCGAGGCCGAGGCCATCAGCGCCATCCTCTACCCCAACGACGCCGGCGAGCACGGCCGTCTGCTGCGCCTGAAGCAGGAGTACCTGTTTGTATCGGCCGGCATCTACAGCCTGCTCGACACCTTTGAGAAGGAGCACGGCGCGAACTGGGAGCTGCTGCCGCAGTTTGTGGCCATCCACACCAACGATACCCATCCCGCCATGTGCGGCCCCGAGCTCATGCGTATCCTCATCGACGAGAAGAAGCTCGAGTGGGACGACGCCTGGAACATCGTGACGCAGGTCGTGAGCTACACCAACCACACCATCCTGCCCGAGGCTCTGGAGAAGTGGCCCATCGGCACGTTCTCCAAGCTGCTCCCCCGCGTGTACCAGATCATCGACGAGATCAGCCGTCGTTGGCACGAGTCGTTCGACACCACGCAGGAGGGCTGGCAGGAGCGTCTGCGCCAGACCGCCATTCTGTGGGACGGCGAGATTCGCATGGCCAACCTGTCTGTGATCTGCAGCCATAGCGTCAACGGCGTGGCAAAGATCCACTCCGACATCATCAAGAACATCGTGCTCAAGGACTTCTATGCCTTAACGCCCGAGAAGTTCAACAACAAGACCAACGGCATCTCGCACCGTCGCTTCTTTGCCGAGGCCAACCCCACCTATGCCAAGCTCGTGACCGAGGCCATTGGCGACGGTTGGCTGAAGGACGCCTTTGAGCTTGAGAAGCTTAAAGGTTTTAAGGACGACACCGAGTTCCTGAAGGCCGTGGGTGCCTCCAAGCGCACTAACAAGGAGCGTCTGGCCGCCTACGTTAAGGCCGAGACCGGTCTGGACATCGACCCCAACACCGTCTTCGATGTCCAGGTAAAGCGCTTCCACGCCTACAAGCGCCAGCTCATGAACATCATGAAGGTGATGGACATATACAACCGTCGCATCGCCGATCCCAACTTCCACGTGACGCCGACGACCTTCATCTTTAGCGGCAAGGCTGCCTCGAGCTACACCTTTGCCAAGGAGACCATCCGTCTCATTAACTCCGTGGCCGATGTCATCAACAACGACCCGCGCGTCAACGAGGTCATGAAGGTCTGCTTTATCCCCAACTTCCGTGTGAGCAACGCCCAGCTCATCTACCCCGCTGCCGAGATCTCGGAGCAGATCTCCACGGCCGGCAAGGAGGCCTCGGGCACGTCCAACATGAAGCTCATGATGAACGGCGCCATTACGCTGGGTACCCTCGACGGCGCCAACATCGAGATCGCCGACCTGGCCGGTCGCGAGAACGAGGCCATCTTTGGCCTGACCGCCCCCGAGGTCGAGCAGCTCTGGGCATCCAACAGCTACTTTGCGTGGGATACCCTCAACGGCGACCGCGAGCGTCTGGGCCGCGTGATGGACGAGCTCAAGGACAACACCTTTGCGGGTCTTTCTGGCAACTTCGAGAGCATCTACAACGAGCTCATGAACAACAACGACCCCGACCTAGTCATGGCCGACTTCCGTAGCTACGTGGATGCGTGGGAGAAGCTCACGAACAGCTATGGTGACCAGGAGACCTGGAACCGCAAGGCGCTGCTCAACACCGCCTCCTCGGGCTGGTTCTCGAGCGACCGCACCATTCGCGAGTACCGCGACGAGATCTGGCACGCGTAAAGGCCGCGAGCTCCCTTATGCCAGCACGGCATTACTCGACGGGCGTGACGTTGCGCCGCGCCCGTCGCTAATGGGTTTAGGAACATCGATGACAGAAGGAGAAATCGATGAGTAAGAAAGAATGCATCGCGATGCTCCTCGCAGGAGGACAGGGCAGCCGATTGGGGGCACTCACCCAAAAGATCGCTAAGCCGGCGGTTAGCTTTGGTGGCAAGTTCCGCATTATCGACTTTTCGCTGTCCAACTGCTCTAACTCGGGCATCGACACGGTGGGCGTTCTGACGCAGTATCGCCCCTACCTGCTGCATGCCTACGTGGGCTCCGGCGAGGCGTGGGATCTGGACAGCCGCGACGGTGGCGTGTCAATCCTGCCGCCGTACGAGACGCAGACCGGCGGCGCCTGGTATGCGGGCACGGCCGACGCCATTACGCAGAACCTCGACTACATCAAAGCCAACGACCCCAAGTACGTCCTGATTCTTTCGGGCGATCACCTGTATCGCATGGACTACCGCAAGATGCTCAAGACGCACATTGAGAACAACGCCGACCTCACGGTGAGCGTTATGCCCGTGCCGTGGGAGGAGGCCAGCCGCTTTGGCATCCTGACCACCGACCCCGAGGACGGCCGCATCACCAAGTTCACCGAGAAGCCCGATAAGCCCGATTCGAACCTCGCTTCCATGGGCATCTACATCTTCTCGGCCGACGTGCTGATCGAGGCGCTCGAGGAGGACGCTCTGGACCAGCGATCGAGCCACGACTTTGGCAAGGACATCATCCCCAAGCTGCTCGGCGAGAACAAGCGCCTGTACAGCTACGAGTTCCACGGCTTTTGGAAGGACGTCGGCACCATCGCCAGCTTCCACGAGACCTCGATGGACCTGCTGGGCAACAACCCCGAGTTCGATCTGTTCGACAAGCACTTCCCCATCATGTCCAACATCACCACGCGCCCGCCGCACTACATTGGTCCGGATGGTCGCCTGGACGACTGCCTGGTGTCCAACGGATGCAAGATCTACGGTACCGCTCGTCACTCGATCCTTTCGACCGATGTCATTATCGAGGAGCGCGCCGTGGTCGAGGACTCCGTGCTGCTGCCGGGAGCGCACGTTAAGAGCGGAGCGCACATCTGCCGCGCTATTTTGGGCGAGAACTCCACAGTCGAAGAGGGCGTGAAGCTCGGCTCTGTCGATACCACCAAGGATACGGCCGTCGTTGGAAATGACGTCGTTATCGGGAAGGGGGAATGATCCGATGATCAATCGCAAGGCCATCGGTTATATCACCGCTAACTACTCTTCGACCTACGGCAGCGTGCTACTCAAGGACCGCCCCATCGCGTCCGTTCCGTTTTTGGGTCGCTACCGCCTGATCGACTTCCCGCTGTCCAACATGATGAATGCCGGCATCAAGACCGTCGGCGTCGTCATGCCGGGCAACTACCGCTCGCTGATCGACCACGTGGGCTCGGGCAAGGACTGGGGCCTGGACCGCAAGAAGGGCGGCCTGTTCATGGTCCCCGGCAACGCGTACGGCACCACCAAGGGCGGCATGCGCTTCCTGCTGCGCGACATCATCTCCAACAAGACGCTGTTCCAGCGCTCGGACAAGCCCTATGTCGTGATGATGGGCACCAATATCATCTTTAACATGGACCTCAACACCATCATCGACGCGCACGAGAACTCCGGCGCCCAGATGACCGTGGTGTACTGCAAGGCCACGCGCAACGTCGATGACGAGACCAAGCTGCAGATCAACGAGAACGGCCGCCTGACGGGCGTGAGCGCCGGCGTCGTGTACGGCGACAACGCCTCTATGGACTGCTGCATCGTCAACCGCGAGACGCTGCTCGAGATCATCGACCACTACCAGGCCGCGGACTATCTGGACCTGCTCGAGGCACTCCAGGGCGACTTTGGCAACATCGACGTGTGCAGCTACGAGTACAAGGGCGAGGTCGTGGGCGTGTTTAGCGAGAAGTCGCTGTACCGCCGCAGCATGGACCTGCTCGACCAGACCGTGGCCGACCATCTCTTTGACCCCGAGCGCCCGATTCTGACCAAGGCTCACGACGTGCCGCCTTCGCGCTATGCGACCGGCAGCCACGCCTGCAACTCGATCATCTCGGCTGGCTGCATCATCAAGGGCACCGTGCGCAACTCGATCCTGTCGCGCGGCGTCGTGGTCGAGGAAGGCGCCTCGGTGACGAACTCGATCATCAACCAGAGCTGCGTCATCAAGAGCGGCGCCCGCGTTGAGAATGCAATCCTGGACAAGAACAACGTGGTTCCCACCAACACCGAGCTTCGCGGCACGCCCGAGAACATCCTGGTGCTGGGAAAGGCCCCGTTAACTTCTGATATCACCAACGCGAGCTAGCTTTGGCACCGCAACATCGCTCGTAACACGTAGAATAGCCGCCCGGTTTGCGCCAGGCGGCTATTCTCGAATTGCAACAGGGAGACAATATGGCTGATTCCAGCAAAAAGATGCAGATCGTGTTTGCCTCGGCCGAGTGCGCACCGTTTGTGAAGACCGGTGGCCTGGGCGACGTGGCGGGCTCGCTGCCCGCGGCGCTTGTGCGCGCCGGCGCCGAAGTAATCGTGATGGTGCCCAAGTACGCCACCATCAAGGACGAGTACAAGGCGCAGATGGAGCACTTCTCCGACTTTTACGTGAGCCTGGGCTGGCGCAATGAGTACTGCGGACTCGAGAAGCTCGAGCACGACGGCGTCACCTATATGTTCATCGACAACGAGCGCTACTTTGCGCGCGACTATCCGTACGGCTTCTTTGACGACGGCGAGCGCTTCGCGTTCTTCTCCAAGGCCATCACCGAGAGCCTACAGCACCTGCCGGCCGGCTTTGAATGCGACATCCTACACTGCAACGACTGGCAGACGGCACTGGCGCCCGTGTTCCTGCGCGAGTTCTACCAGGGCTTGCCGCTCTACGAGCGCGTCAAGACCGTGTTCTCGATCCACAATGTGGCGTTCCAGGGCCAGTTTAGCGACACCGTGATGGAGGACATCCTGGGTGTGGCGCATATTCCGGCGGCCGCCTCGCAGCTGCGTTGCGACGCCTGCAGCATCAACTACATGCTGGGCGCCCTGCGCTATGCCGACGCCATCACCACGGTGAGCCCTACCTATGCCAACGAGATCCAGACGCCCGAGTTTGGCGAGGGCCTGGACGGCGTTCTGCGCGAGCGTTCGTACGCGCTGCAGGGCATTTTGAATGGCATCGACGTCGCGGGCTTTGACCCGGCGACCGACAAGCGCATTGCCGCCAACTACACCGTCGAGGACCGTTCTGGCAAGGCCGTGTGCAAGGCCAAGCTGCAGGAAGAGCTGGGGCTCGAGGTTCGCGACGACCGTCCGCTTATGGTCATGGTCACGCGTCTGACGCGCCAGAAGGGCCTAGACCTGGTCATGTACGCGCTCGACCGCATTCTGGCCGGCGGCGTGCAGGTGGCGGTGCTGGGCACCGGCGACCGCGACTACGAGGACGGCCTGCGCTACTTCCAGGACAAGTACCCCGGCACCATGGCGGCGCGCATCGAGTTCGATCCGGCACTGTCGCAGCGCATGTATGCCGCCGCCGACATGTTCCTGATGCCTTCGAAGTTTGAGCCCTGCGGTCTGTCGCAGATCATCGCCATGCGCTACGGCACCCTGCCGATTGTTCGCGAAACCGGTGGTCTGAAGGACACCGTGCAGCCGTACAACGAGTTTACCGGCGAGGGCACGGGCTTCTCGTTTAGCAACTTTAACGGCGACGAGATGGGCGACGCGGTGTTCCGCGCGGCGCGCCTGTTCTGGGATAACCGTGACGCCTGGAACCAGCTGGTCACGCAGGCCATGAGCCAGGACTTTAGCTGGACGCGCTCGGCCGACAAGTATCTGGACCTGTACTTCTTTATGCATCCGGAGATTGAGAGGCCGGCGGCAGTTGTCGACGAGCCTAAAGCTGTTGCTGAGCCGGAGTCCAAGGCCGAGGAGAAGCCGGTTGAAGCTGAGCCCGCAAAGGCCGAGCCTGAGGTGAAGGCTGAGGTTGCTCCTGAGGCAAAGGCTGAGGTCAAGCCCGCTGCAAAGCCCGCAGCTAAGAAGACCACGACCCGCAAGACGACCACTAAGAAGGTTACGACGACCAAGTCTGCCGCGACTAAAACAACGGCTGCCAAGGCAACGACCACGCGCAAGCGCACGACCGCCGCTGCCAAGAAGGCCGCCGAAGCCGAGGCTGCTCCCGAGGTAAAGGCCGAGGTCGCTAAGGCCAAGCCGGCCACCAAGGCTCCGGCAAAGACTGCTGCCAAGAAGACAACGGCAGCCAAGAAGACCACGGCAACGAAGTTGACGACCACGAAGGCCGCCACGACCAAGTCAGCCGCAAAGCCGGCAGCCAAGGTCGAGGAGACGCCTGCAGAGTCCAAGGCGGAGGTAACCGTCGAGACCAAGCCCGCCGCCAAGACCACCACGCGAAAGCGCACGACGACGGCCAAGAAGACCACGGCAAAGACCACGACTCCCAAGGCAGAGACTAAGCCAGCTGCTGCCAAAGAGGAGCCCAAGGCCGAGGTAAAGACTAAGCCGGCGCCGAAGGCCGCTGAGGTCAAGGCCGCACCGAAGGCAGAGACTAAGCCCGAGCCTGCCAAGGAGACCCCGGTCTCCCCCGCCGCTCCGGCAGAGAAAAAGGCCCCGTCCAAGAAGACGTCCGTCCGCAAGGCAACGGCCACCCGCAAGCGCCGCTAGCCCACAGACGATCCAAAACCTAATCAAACCCTATGCAAGGGGCGCTCCAACCGGGCGCCCCTTCTCTGTAGGTAGTTGGTAAAACGATTTTCTAGGACAACCGTTCGCCGATGGTAAACGGATGTTGTTTATACAGCCTGTGTACAACAGATATACTTACATCCTGTGCGTAAAGCCCATGGCCCGCAGGCCGTGATTCTATTGAACTGGACCGTATTATGAGATTGATTCACAACAGCCGTCTGCCGCAGTTTCGTACTCCGTTTGGCGCTGTGACCACTGGAACTTCCGTTTCGCTATCGGTGATTTTGGAGGATGCCGACCCCAACCAGGCAACGCTTACCCTGCGTACCTGGGTCGATGAAATCGGTGAGTCTCTGTATCCCATGACGCACGAGGGCGACGGCATATTTACCGTAGAGCTTGAGCGCACCGAGCCCTGTCTTATTTGGTACAGCTTTATCTGCAACATCGAGGGCCAGCCCGAGGTCCGCTTGGGTGCACCGCAGGGTCGCACCGGTGGCGAGGGTGTGACCTACGATTACGCCGAGGTCCCGTCGTTCCAGATTACCGTCTACAAGCATCGCGAGAACCGTCCCACCTGGTACGAGCGGGGCATGGTCTACCAGATCTTCCCCGACCGCTATGCCCGTGACGAAAACTGGCGCGAGCGAACGCTGGCCGAAGTTGAAAAACCGCGCAACGGAATCCAGCGCCGCATGGTCGAGGACTGGAACGAACCGCCCGAGTACGAGCGTGCCGAAGACGGCTCCATCAAGACCTGGGATTTTTACGGCGGCTCGCTCAAGGGTATCCAGAATGACCTGCCTCGCATCGCCGAACTGGGCTTTACAGCCATCTACCTCAACCCCATTTTTGAAGCCGCGAGCAACCACCGCTACGACACCGCCGATTACACCAAGATCGATCCGATTCTGGGCACCGAGCAGGACTTTACTGAGCTGTGCGAGGCGGCCGAGAAGCTGGGCATTTCCATCATTCTGGACGGTGTGTTCAACCACACGGGCGACGATTCGATCTACTTTAACCGCTACGGCAACTATCCCGGTGTCGGCGCGTGGCAGAGCGAGGACTCTCCGTGGCGTGATGCGTTTTATTTCCACGAGGACGGCTCGTACGACTGCTGGTGGGGCGTGGGCAATATGCCCGCCATCAATGAGAGCTCCGAACTGGTACGCGAGCGGATTCTGGGCAAGGACGGTATCATCCGCAAATGGCTGCGCGCCGGTGCCCATGGCTGGCGCCTCGATGTGGCCGACGAGCTTTCCGATGACTTCCTGACCGAGATCAAAAAGGCCGTGCTCGCCGAGAAGCCCGACGCGCTGCTGCTCGGCGAGGTCTGGGAAGATGCCTCCAACAAGATCAGCTACGGCCATCTGCGTCGCTATCTACAAGGCTCCGAGCTCGACTCGGCCATGGATTACCCCTTCCGCGACATGGTCATCGGCTTTTTGATGGGCTACAAAAACGCCTACCAAGCAGCCGAGGATATCGAGACCCTGCGCGAGAACTACCCGCGCGAGGCATTATCCTGCGCGCTCAATCTGCTGTCGAGCCACGACCGCCCGCGCATTATCTCGGTGCTCGGCGGTGGCCCCGACGAGTCGCAGCTGCCCGAGAGTGAGCGCAGCAAATGGCGCCTGGACGAGAACTCCATGGGCCTGGCCAAGAGCCGCTTTTGGCTGGCGACGCTCATGCAGATGACGTTCCCGGGCGTTCCCTCAATCTATTACGGTGACGAGTACGGCTTGGAGGGACTCACCGATCCGGGTAATCGCCGCACCTTGCCGACCAAGGAAGACCTGCACGACTTCGATACGTTCGCAATCGTCAAGAACGCATCTGCTGTGCGCCGCGCGCTGCCGTTTATGATCGACGGTGAAATCAAGGCCTTTGCGCTCAATGACGAGGTGCTGGCCTACAACCGTACCGGTAAAGACAGCGAGTCCGCGACCGTCATCATCAACCGCAGCCTGCGCAACTCGCATCGTGTGACGATTCCGGCGCTCGACGAATGTGCAAGTGACGTGATCAGCGGTCATGAGTGCGAGATCCACAACGGCACGGTCACGCTCGACCTGTACCCGCTCGGTTCGTCGATCATCTATCACCACGCCGAGCAGCGCCTGCAGGAGCCGCTCGATCACGGTGCGGGTGTTGTATGCCATATCACATCAGTGCCGACCGACGACGGCGAGCCCGGTACGATCGGCGCGCCCACGCGTCGTTTTATCGACCATCTGGCCGCCATGGGCATGCGCTACTGGCAGGTTCTCCCCGTCAACCCCACGGACTTCTTCCGCTCCCCTTACGCCGGTCCTTCGGCCTTTGCAGGCAATATCGACCTGCTGCCCGAAAGCCACGAGGAGCTGGCAGCCGACTTTGAGACCTGGAAGGCCCGCGGAGGCGAGGATGCCGATCCGCTGTACACCGCGTTTAAACATCGCAATGCCGATTGGCTCGAGAAGTACTGCGTCTACATGGCCGTCAAAAAGTACTTTGAGGGCGAGTCTCGCCACAATTGGCCGGCAGATGTCGCTCGCTACAACGAGCATCTAATCGACGACAAGCGCTTCCACAACGAGGCCGAGCTTCAGGCGTACATGCAGTACCGCTTTGACCTCGCTTGGTGTGAGCTCATGAACTATGCGCACAAGAAGGGCATCGAGGTCATCGGCGATATTCCTATGTACGTGTCCGACGATTCGGCAGACGCGTGGAGCGAACCCGAGAACTTCTGGCTGTCCGATACCGGCAAGGCGATTGAGATTTCCGGCGCGCCGCCCGACAACTTTGCGCCCGAGGGCCAGATGTGGGGCAACCCGACGTTCCGCTGGGACCACATGAAGCAGAACGGCTATAGTTGGTGGATGGATCGCCTGCGCCGCGCGTTCTCGCTCTACGACCGCGTGCGTCTGGATCACTTCCTGGGATTCCACAGCTATTACAGCATTCCCGCGGGCAAGGCATGCGCCGACGGCCGCTGGCTGGCGGGCCCGGGCAAGGACCTGTTCCAGACCGCCTATGACGAACTGGGTCCGCTCAACTTTATCGCTGAGGACTTGGGCTATCTGACGCCCGGTGTTCGTGCCATGGCATCGACCTGCGGTTTCCCCGGCATGGACGTGCTGGAGTTTAGCGACTACGACGTTCGTTGCGGTGTGCATCCCACGCCCGGCAAGATTCTGTACACCTCGACGCACGATACGTCGACGCTGGCCGGTTGGTGCACCCGTACCTTTGCGGGCGGCGATGAACCGAGCGGTGTTGAGGTGGCGGCCAAGCTGATGAGCGACGCGCTGGCAAGCGACGCTCCCCTGGTGATGATGCCACTGCAGGATGTCCTGGGGCTTGGCGACGACGCGCGCATGAACGTTCCGGGCGTGGCCACGGGCAACTGGACCTGGCAGGCTGACGAGGCGGACATTGCAGCCGCCGAGAACAAAACCGCACAGCTCCTGCGCAACAACCATAGATTCTGGGGTGAAGCGTGATAAAACCCCCGATATAGGGTACAGTTACAGACGTTTGAATTTATGCGGGCAGAGTAATCTGCCCGCTTTGTGCTGAAAAGGAAGTATTATGGCGCGCTACGATTACAAGTGCTCGAGCTGCGGCAACGTGTTTGAGGTTGAGCATCCCATGTCCGAGACTCCCGAGGTCGTGTGCCCCAGCTGCGGTGCCCCGGCGGCCAAGACGTTCTCGGCCAGCGGCATTAAATTTGAGGGCAGCGGTTTCTACAACACCGATCAACGAAGCGGCGGCTCCAGTACCAACGCCACCAGTGGCTGCTGCGCCAACTGCCCGCATAGCCACTAGGAACCAAGCAGCCCCGCGACCAAAACCGATCGCGGGGCTATTTCTTTGCTCTATGGGTAGTTAATTAAGCTACCCAGGTTTCCTTGTGAGTTGCGGTGAAATAAGGACTGTTGGCGGGCAGAAGCGGCTTTTCATTCCCTATTTCACCGCAACTTAGTCGTTACTTGTGGACCAGTCTGGCGCAGAAGTGGCCGTCGTAGGAGTCGGCGTTTACCGGCACGCTTTGGAAGAGGCCTCGATCGTTCTGGCGTACGGATACGAGCTTCTTGGCCTGATCGAACTCGGGGAGTTGCAGAATCTGTGCCTCGGAAAGCGGTGCCACGCTAAAGCCGGCACCCTCGGGAGAAGCAAGGAACGCGTCCACCACCTGCGTGTTCTCCTCGTCGAAGACGGAGCACGTCGCATAGATGAGCTCGCCGCCGGCAGCCACGCGCGCGGCGGCTTCCTTGAGCATCGACAGCTGCAGTTTGGGCAGCTCAACCGTCACATCCTTTTCGGTCAGACGCCACGGAATCTCGGGATGACGACGCATGGTTCCGGTGCCCGAGCACGGCGCATCGATAAAGACCGTGTCGAATTTAACCGGCTCGCCAAGCATGGCATCAAACGATGTGAGCACCTCATCAAGCTCGCAGGCATCGCCCGAAACCGTACGAACGCCCTGAATACCCGCCTTGTGAAGGCGCGCGAGATTTAGGTCGCACTTACGGTCATGAAGATCAAGTGCCGTATGCAGACGCTCATAGCCGGCGCGCTTGGCCTGGCACATCATCACATAGGTCTTGGTACCGCGACCGGCGCCAATCTCAAGGCAGCTTCCAGGGCGCGTGGCAGCTGTGGCGATGAGCTGAGCGTTAAGGTCCGAGGCCACCGCGGCAGCACGCTCAAACACACCCGAAGCAACGGTAACCTGGGCATCAACCGGAGCATGGCAGCCCGGGAAGACAGGCGCGACGAGCTGCGAGATATACGGATCGGGCTTAGTCGCAAAGGCGTTCTCATGCAGGGCCAGCGGCGCGGGGGCCAGATTGCCGGCAAAGTTAAGCGCACCCTCGGGCGTGTCAAACGACGCCATAATACGAGCGCACAGCCAACGCGGCAGACCCATCAGGCGCGACAGACGAACCAAGCGTCGCTCAGACTCGTCTACATCGGACGCCGTGGCAAAGTCCTCAACGTTGTCCGCGACCTTATGCAGCACGGCATTGGCCAAACCGGCGGCAGACTTAGCTCCGCTGCGCACCAGCTCAACGCCCTGACTCACCGCAACGCGGCCAGGCGTATGCAGATAGAGCATCTCGAAGGCTGAGATACGAAGTGCCATGCGAACACGCGGCGCAACCTTTTTAGGCTTATCGAGAAACTGATCGAGCAGCTCGTCCAAAATACCCTGCGTAGCGGCCACACCCAGCGCCAAGCGGGCGGCAAAAGCGGAATCGCGCTGGTCAATAGCCTTGGCCGATGCGCGAGTGGACAGCACGTCACGCGCATACATGCCGCGGCGATCGGCCTCCATTAGCACATCGAGCGCAAGTTTGCGCGCGGGAGACAGCTTGCTCATGACAAAACACCCCAGATAAGATCGGCGCCTTGCAGCCCAGCAGCCCAAGCAGAAGCGGCCATGGCACGCTTGCCATCGGGCTTAACCTCGAGCAACTCAACCGGGCCATCGGAAAGACCAAGGTAGACGCGCTTGGCTTGAACGGCAACAGCGCCTTCGCCAAGCGACACATCAGCCGGCTCAGCATCGAGCACGCGAACCGACTTGCCGGCAATCACGCAACGAGCGGGAGCGGTGTCGGACGAGGCAAGCACATGACGCACGCAATCAAGCGCCGCCATGTGCGGATCCAGACGCATCTCCTGCTTGGAAATCTTGGCAGCATGCGTGACGAGAGATTCATCCTGCTCGGTCCACACGGCGGTGCCGTCGGCAAGGGAAGGAAGCGTATCGGCAAGCAGTTTGCCGCCCAGCTCGCCAAGCTCCATAGTCAGTGCCTCAGCATGCTTACCGGCAACCGACGTGGAAGCCTGAGCACAATAAGCACCAGTATCCACGCCATGCCCGATGCGCATGATAGAAACGCCAGCAACCTCATCACCAGCAAGAATGGCACGCTGAATAGGAGCAGCCCCCCGCCAACGAGGCAGCAAGGACGCATGAACATTCACAATGCCGAGCGGCGCCATGTGAAGAACCTCATCGGGCAAAATGCAACCATAAGCAGCCACACAGAAAATATCGGCATCCGCAGCTTGGAGCGCCTCAACAACCTCGGCCGTCATACGATTTGTCTCAACAACCGGCAACCCCAGCTCAAGCGCCTTGGCCTTAACAGGAGAAGGCTCAAGCTTCTTACCACGCCCACGAACAGCATCAGGACGAGTAATAAGAAGCGCAATCTCATTCCCAGCCTCAACAAGCGAAACCAGCGAAGGCACAGCAAAATCAGGCGTACCCATAAACACAATACGCATAAAAGTTAGTCTCCTCTCAATAACGAGCCGAGACGGCTACAAAAGAAGCGCTCCAGGTCGCGAACGCCCCCAGCCGCAAGAACAATTCAACAAAAACAAATATACCCAAAAACAAAGAAAGGGCCGCATAAAAGCAGCCCTCCCAACAAAGCCCCTATCAGCGAAGACGCCCCTCCCTGGCCAACGGCACCCGGGCAAACCGGGCCAGAACAACGCAGTCCCCGGTGCTGAGCGCCCACATATCGTCCCGCGCGCAGTTTCGCAGCAAAGCGAGAATGTTTGAGCACGGGATGATATGTGGGCGCTCAGCACCGGGGACGGTGGGACCTACTCCGTCTCGCCCGGTCGAGCGCCGCGGGCCAGGGCGTCCTGGTACTCCTTGACGGCCTTGATCCTCTGCATGGGCTTGAGTCGCTCAAACATGGTATTGCCGTGCAGATGATCGATCTCGTGCTGCAGGCACACGCAGAACAAGTCGCCCGAGGCCTCGTAGCGAATCAGGTTGGCATCCAGGTCGTACGCCTCGACGACGACATGGTCGGGACGCTCGATCTCGCAGCTAATACCAGGGATGGAAAGGCAGCCCTCGCTAAAGGGCACCAGATGGTCACTCTGCTCAACAATGACGGGATTAATAAGCACGTACGGATCATAGTCATTCTTGTCGCTGTAGTCGCAGTCGATGGTGACGAGCTGAATAAGCTCGCCAATCTGCGGGGCAGCCAGGCCGCAGCCGCCGTTCTCGAACATCATCTTCTTCATCTTCTCGGCAAGCGCCTCGATCGCCGGGGTGATCTCCTCGATGACGGCGCACTCCTGGCGCAGACGAGGGTCGGGCGACAGTACGATTCCGTTGGCTTCCATGGCCATCCTTTCGGGTTGTTACATCAAATCATAGGCGTCGACGTCAACGCTCACGCTCACGCCACGCACGGAGCCCACCTCTTTGAGGCAGGCGTCGATATCGTCAGAGACATGGTACCCCACGGGCGACTTCACAAGCAGATGGAAGCGGTAACGGTCCTTGGCTCTCTCGATTACACACGAAGCCGGGCCAAGCACCTGCGGCACGGCACTCCCCGCCCGCAAAAAGTCGGGCGCGGCGGCATGCCAGCGGCGCTTAAGAAGCTTTGCAATGCGCCCGATGTAGTCTTGCGCGTCGTCTCGGTTCGCCGACCACACCAAGATGTTGACCAGGCGAACAAACGGCGGGTATAGCGCGTCGCGGCGCTGTTCCAGGTCGTAGTCGGTAAAGATCGAACGGTCATGCTCAGCGACGGCGCGAATGACCGGATCCTCGGGCAGGTAGGTCTGGATGATCACCTCGCCGGGGCGATCGCCGCGACCGGCACGGCCCGCCACCTGTTCCAGCAGGTCGTAGGCGCGCTCCCCTGCGCGAAAGTCGGGCAGCTTGAGGGCGAAGTCGGCATTGACCACGCCCACGAGCGTGACCTCAGGAAAGTCGAGACCCTTTGCGATCATTTGGGTGCCCAGCAACACGGCGCAATCGGCCGCATCGAACTGCTCGAGCAGCTTTTTGTGCGCATCCTTGCCGCGCGTGGAATCGGCATCCATGCGAATAATGGCGACGTCCTCGGGAAGCATCTGGTGCAGTGCGTCCTCGATCTGCTGAGTGCCCAGACCCATTTTTGCCAGATAGCGGCTACCGCATTTGGGACAGTGGCTCGTGGGCGCGGGATACGGCTGCACGCGCCAAGACGAACCGCATGTGTGACACTGCAGCGTGTGCGTGCGTTCGTGGTACGTGAGCGCGGTGGAACAGTGGTTGCAGGTGGGCACGCAGCCGCACTCGCGGCACATCAGGAACGGCGCAAAGCCACGGCGGTTATGCAGCAGTACGGCCTTCTCGCGTCGCTCGACCACACGCTCCAAGCCCTCCATCAAGGGCTTTGAGAACATGGAGCGGCTGCCGTGAGAAAACTCATGGCGCAGGTCGGCAATCCGAACCGTAGGCAGCACGGCGTGTCCCGGGCGCTCGGGCATCTCGACGCGCGTCCAGGTGCCACCGTTATACGTGCCACGGCGGCAGCGGTCGAGGGCCTCGGCAGAAGGCGTGGCGGAACCCAATACGAGCGGACAGCGGTAGCGTCGCGCTATCTCGGCCGCCACCTCGCGCGCATGGTAGCGCGGGCTAGAACCCTGCTTGTAACTGGTCTCGTGTTCCTCGTCGATGATGATGAGGCCCAGGTCGCTGAGCGGGCAAAAGAGCGCCGAGCGGGCACCCACGACCACACGCGCGGCACCGCTGGCAACCATGTCCCACTGGTCCAGGCGCTCGCCGGCCGAAAGGCGCGAATGGAACACGGCGACCGTCTCGCCAAAGCGCGAGCGGAAGCGGCCGACGGTTTGGGCCGTCAGCGAGATCTCGGGAACCAACACGCAGGCCGAACGGCCGGCCGCGAGCACGCGCTCAATCGCCGAAAGGTAAACCTCGGTTTTGCCGGAGCCGGTGACGCCGTCGACAAGGACCACGTCTCCGTGGGCGTCATGACGGGCGCGCTCAATCTGCGCGAGCGCCTTCTGTTGGCCCTTGGTGAGCGCGACCGGCGCCTTGCCGCTTGCCGAGGACAGCGTGGTCTGCTCGCTGCAGCCACGCCACGCACGGCGCTCCTCCACCACCACGACACCGCGCTTTTCGAGCGCCTTGATGGTCGCCGACATGCTGTTATAGAGCAGGTTGAGGTCGCGCGTCGTGACCGGCCCGCACTGGAGCGCCTCGATGAGCTGACGCTGACGGACCGCGGTCTTGGGCGGCGTATAGTCGAAACCCTCGGGCGTAAGCATGACCCAGCGGTTTTGAATAGGTATGACGGCGGGACGCTCAACCGACCATGCACCGTCATCGCCCTTGACCACGCGCGGGCTTCCGCCCGGGGGCAAGAACAGGCGCAGGCACTCGGAAAGCGTCGCGACGTACTCGCGGCTCATCCAGCGCGCGATGCGGGCGGCCTCGGCGGTAAAGAGCGGTTTGCTGAGGATAGCCTCGATGGCTTTAATGCGCACGGGGTCGAGGGCGTTGTTACCCTGCAGATCGCCCAGCTCAGGCGCAATGTCGACGATATAGCCCGCGGCCGAACGGTTACCAAAGTGGACCAGGACCGTGGATCCGATCTGCACCTCATTGGCAAGGGGTTGAGGAATGCCATAGGCAAACGGCTCGGACAGCGCACGCGTCGGGATGTCGAGGACCACGCTCGCATAGGCAGCGATGGGCTCAGGTGCAGGCTCGGGCTTGGCTGGGGCAGCAGCGGATGCCGATGCCACCGTAGTCTCCTCCGGTTCCGGCGAACCAAACAGCGAAAGTTGCTCGGCCATGACCCCAGCACCTCCTATCCCATACGTCTACAGAAACAAGAGCCCCGCTCGGGTGAACGGGGCTCGGATACAAACGTTTGCGCAGCGATTACAGTGCCATCGTGCGGGCGCGGTCGATGCGCGCCAGGCAGTCGTCGCGACAGACGAGCGCCATGGTCTCGCCCAGCGGGGGGCTCACCATGTTGCCGCAGACGGCGACGCGCACGGCCTGGAACACCACGCGCTTCTTAAGGTCCATCTGCTCGGGAAGCGGCTCAAGCGCGGCGTCGATGTTGGCAGCCGTCCACTCGTCCACGCCCTCGAGCGCGGCCTTGGCGGCGTCCAGAATGGCACCCATGCCCTCCTTGGCCAGGCCCTTGTTGACGGATTTCTCGTCATACTCGAGCGTCTCGGCCGTAGCGAAGATGGGAGCGGCGACGGTCACGGCGTCGGCCGGCATCTTGGTGCGCGGCTTGACGATGGCGGCAAGCGCGTCGATCCAGTCCTCGCCGTACTCGACATTACCCTCGATGAGACCCGCCTCGTGCAGCTCGGGGACCATGATCTCGTCGGCAAACTGAGCATCGGACATGCCGTTGATGTACTCGGCGTTGACCCAGTCGAGCTTCTTGGGGTCAAAGGTCGCAGGATTCTTGGAGATGCGGTCAAGCGAGAACTTGCTGGCCAGGACATCGCGCGGGATGATCGTGGTCTCGCCGTCGAGCGACCAGCCGAGCAGCGCCAGGTAGTTGACGAAGGCGTCGGACAGGTAGCCGGCGTCGCGGTACTCCTCCACCGAGGTGGCGCCGTGGCGCTTGGAGAGCTTCTTGCCGTCGGCACCCAAGATCATGGAGATGTGGGCGAACGTAGGCACGGGCGCGCCGAGGGCCTCGTAGACCATGACCTGACGCGGGGTGTTGGACAGGTGGTCGTCGCCGCGGATGACATGGGTAATCTTCATCATGGCGTCGTCGACGACGGTCGCGAAGTTGTACGTGGGCGTGCCATCGGAGCGGAAGATGACAAAGTCGTCGAGCTCCTTGGCGTCGAAGGTCACCTCGCCGTGGACAGCGTCGTGGATGACGACGTCGCCGCGGTCCTCGGGCACCTTGATACGCAGGACGTAGGACTCGCCGGCCTCGATGCGGCGGCGGGCCTCCTCGGGATCAAGATCGCGGCAACGGCGCTGATAGCCCTGGAAGGGGTCCTTGCGCTCCTGCGCGGCCTTGCGGTCGGCGTCGAGCTGCTCCTTGGTGCAGAAGCAGGGATAGGCCTTGCCCTCGTCCCAAAGCTTCTGGGCGGCCTGCTTGTACAGGTCCAGGCGCTCGGTCTGGGCGTAGGGGCCAAAGTCGCCGCCCACCTCGGGACCCTCGTCCCAGTCCAGGCCCAGCCAACGCATGGCGCGCAGGATGATCTGCGTGTTCTCGTCGGTGGAGCGGGTGGGGTCGGTGTCGTCGATGCGCAGGATGAACGTGCCGCCGTTTGCGCGGGCGAAAGCCCAGTTATAGATAGCGGTGCGGGCGCCGCCGATGTGCAGCTTGCCCGTCGGTGAGGGTGCAAAGCGGACGCGAACGTCTGATGCCATGGAAATCTCCTCGATTGCAGGATGGATGTCTAACCGCATCAGTATAAAGCATCAAAGCAACCTCCGCACAAAGGGCACCGACCTACTCATTGGGGACAGACTTAAATGACCAGCCTTACCTAAGTGCCGACAGGTTGCCCAAAGACTGGTCATTTAAGTCTGTCCCCAATGAGTAGGTGCGGAAAGGGTGTGAATGTTTGATTTACGCGCTATGATGTGCCCTTGCATAGAGAGCCCGGCGGAATGGTAACGGTCGCTGGGACACGTTTTTGAAAGGACAATCATGTCAGAAGAACTTCGTTCCATCCCGCCCCAACACGGGTCTTTTGTTTTTACGTCGGAGTCGGTGACCGAAGGTCATCCCGATAAGATCGCCGACCAGATCAGCGACGCCGTCCTCGACGCAATCCTCGCCAAAGAAATAGAGCTGCAGGAGCAGGGCTACATCGCCCCCAACGGCGTGCCCGCCAACGTGGAGAACGTCCGCTGCGCCTGCGAGACCCTCGTGACCACCGGCACCGTCATCGTCGCCGGCGAGATTCGCACCCAGGCCTACGTCGACGTACAGGAAATCGCCCGCGGCGTTATCCGCCGCATTGGCTACAACCGCGCCAAGTTCGGTTTTGACTGCGACACCTGCGGCGTTATGAGCCTCATCCACGAGCAGTCGCCCGATATCGCCCAGGGCGTCGACGAGTCCTTCGAGACCCAGACCGGCGCGACCACCGACCCGATCGACCTGATCGGTGCCGGCGACCAGGGCATGATGTTCGGTTATGCCTCCAACGAGACCAAGACCCTCATGCCCATGCCGCACTACCTGGCAAGCCGCCTGGCCGAGCGCCTGGCCGCCGTGCGTCACGACGGTACCCTCGCCTATCTGCGTCCCGACGGCAAGACCCAGGTCACCGTGCGCTACGAAGATGGTAAGCCCGTCGAGGTCACGACCATCGTCATCTCCACGCAGCACGCCGCCGAGATCGAGGACATGGGCAAGATCAAGGCCGACCTCATCGAGCACGTCATCACCCCGGTCATGGCCGCTGAGAACATGCCGTGGGACAACGCGGACATCTACGTGAACCCCACCGGTCGCTTTGTCGTGGGCGGCCCCATGGGCGACACGGGCCTCACCGGCCGCAAGATCATCGTCGATACCTACGGCGGCTACGGCCGTCACGGCGGCGGCGCCTTTAGCGGCAAGGACTGCACCAAGGTTGACCGCTCCGCCGCGTATGCCGCGCGTTGGGTCGCCAAGAACGTGGTCGCCGCCGGTCTGGCCGACCGCTGCGAAGTCGAGCTTGCCTACGCCATCGGCGTTTCCAAGCCCCTCTCAATCATGGTCGACACCTTCGGTACCGCACATATTGCCGAGGACAAGATCGTTGAAGCCGTAGAGAAGACCTTCGACCTGCGCCCGGGCGCAATCATCCGCGACCTAGACCTGCGCCGCCCCATCTACGAAAAGACGGCAGCCTACGGTCACTTTGGCCGAGAAGACGCCGACTTCACCTGGGAGAAGACCGACCGAGTCGAAGAACTCAAAGCAGCCTGCGGCCTGTAAGCTAACGAGAAAAGCCGCAGCCAAATAGCAACGCACCAAAAGAAGTACCGCCCCCAAGCGGTACTTCTTTTTTATTAATCCGGTGGTGAAGATATTTCGATATGAGCCCACGCTGCGTCACCAGCTAATGAATTTTGCAGCACGCGCCCTTCTACCATGTATCCTTAGTCCCGAGGGGCGGGGCATAAGGTCGATCGCGAGTTCCGCACGAGCCGGAGAGCACTTAATGTGCTCTCCGT
>OBZZ01000381.1_pt1 | contig 29866 bp, 33 predicted proteins | sample 1501451 | NCBI WGS metagenome assembly OBZZ01 (sample SAMEA2580274, study PRJEB22360) | human gut metagenome | biome: human gut; feature: human-associated habitat; material: faeces | place: Denmark | collected 2008/2010
AATCTATAAGCTGCTTTATCGTTTACGCCAACTTCGATTGGTTTCTAATCAATTTTCATCCTTCTTTATAACCTATAACAGCTATAATGACATTTTCCTTCTTCATACAAGCTACATTCTTCTCTTCAGCCAGTAATTCCTTGACACAATTTGATACATTAGCATTCGCGTCATTTGGAATCTCGTAACTAACACTGTACGTACTATTAGGAATGCCTTTCATATCATCCATAAATATTTTCTCAATTTCTTCTATACTAATTTCTTTCGCAGGAAGCCACGAAAACAAATCTAATATCCTCATACCATCTCTCCATAGAATTCAATTTCAACTTCTCTTCATCCATACAGTTCTCACTGCATACTCATATGGACAATTTCATTTTATCACGTCCTTTCATCAATATCTATCAGTTTTGTCAAAAGAGAGCAAGGCAATTTTTCACCTTACTCCCCATTTATATTTAGTGTCCATATTACATTTCTCAACTTAATAGGCTCACGATATTTTGTGAACCCTCATTATGTAGACTCTTTATCAACCAGTGACAATTCCGCTTCTATATCTCTCCCCTGCGTCCCACAATTTTTACACACCCATCTTGTTATTTTCTGCGTAACAATTGTTTCTGCTGATGTATCTGAAAATATTTCTGAATTATCTGAAACTTCTTTTGCTGAATGATTTCCCGTTCTACATCCATATTCACTTAAAGTAACTGACGTGGGTTGGTTTTCAATCGTTGCTGTTCCTCTTTGAGATTTCGTTCCGTCTTTTTTAAGACCGTCTGAAACCTTTTGATTTACAATGCACTCTCTAAATTGTTCATCTGTACTTGCTTTTGTCGTAGCGTTTTGACCGATGTCACTTGCTGAAACAACAAATGGAACAGATAAGGCAACCGTTCCTACTACAAGCATTTGAATCATCTTTCTTTTCATTCTCATATAAATCGGACCTCCTTTTCAAATAGAGTTTATAGTTATTTAGATGATATCAAACACAATTAGGCTATACAATCAAATCTGTGTAAAATTTCTGTGTCCAATTTTCCCGGTCTTCTTTATCGCCACAGTAAGCGCTTAAATTTTAGGCGTTAGTAGAAAAGTGAAATATTTATAACTTTCATATTATCCGTCGAAAAACAAACAAGACTGATTCGATGATATCTTTGACACACCATAAAACGCCAGTATAACTGACGGCCTTTCTTAACACATTTCAATTATCAAATTTCTCCTCATTTACAAGCTGATAACTGTTTGTCCTCCCCGGTTCAAGATCTGCTTCCTGAAACGCGAATTGTCCTGAATTTTTATAGTATACCATAGACACATCCGTTCCCTTGAAATTACATACAAAAGTCACATATCCACCTTTATCTGCAACTTTTTTGATTGTTACTTGAACTTCTGGATACTGGATTTCGTTGCCTTGCTTCACCCCATTTCCCGAACCTTTCTCCGCAAGAAATACTTTCAGATTGTCTTCATTTTCCCGAATTATCTCAACTCCTGCAGCATCTTCCGTTCGCTCATATGTCACAGTCACACTATCTATTTTTTCCTCTCTTTCTTTCGCATCGGTTTCTGCTTTTTCTTGACGATTCTTTTCCATTATATCATCAGACTCTTCCTGTTCATCAGACTGTGTCCGCTTCTGAACCTCCTCTTCACCGCTTTCTATCTTATTTTCTTCCTGTACTTTATCTGCATTTCTTTGCACCGTTTCTTCCGGTTTTGGGGACAAAAACATCGCAGACAATAACAGTAATATGATCCCCACAACGATGATTCCCTTTGTTACATTCTTTCTTCTTTCTGACATTACTTCTCCTTTCCTTACTTTGGCACACCGCCGGGGTAAATCCATCCAATCCATCCGGTATGCCCCTGACAGGTTGCCGTCTGCCATGAGATCCAGTTTGATAACGATTCAATGGAAAAGTGCCCCACATTGTTTGCTACCATTCCATCTCCAATATAAATTCCTACATGACCATACAAGGAACCCATGTATCCGGAGCCACTGCCACACACGATTGCCCCCGGCGGGATATTGTCCATGCTGGTAGAACCGGTATTCTGGTACGTGTTCCACATATCAATCGCATCGCCATATGGAATCTCACTCGCACCGGCAACTTGATAAACGCCAGTCACCCATGCTGCACACATATCCGGTATACAAGGATAGGTACTTCCATTATTTTTTGCAATGTCTACGATGGTCTGCATCAGCGGAGTGACTGTTCCATCGTAAGAGCCACCACCTGCCATACTCTCCTGATACTGTTCCCATGTCATATTATCGAACTGATACAAATTATATCGTTCCATGACACTGAAACAGTGATCCACATAAGCCTGTGCCGTAGCCCATCCTGCAGCACGTATCCCTTCCACGAAATATTGTGCTTCTTCTTTGCTATAACTTCCATCATTTCTGTTTAAATATGGAGAAAGGTGTGGTTCATAGGGAGAACGCCTTAACATCCATGCCCGCTGCTTGATACAGGACTGATAGTCCGGATACACTGCAAAATCCGCATCAATGATAATATTTCCAGCACTCGTCTCCTCTCCGGTTGACATATTGACACCTCCGGATGCAAACGGATCGCCGGAAAAATATTTGATTCCAAACAGGTTCTTGTATTCATATGCTAGTTGTGACATCCCCTGTCCTTCCTCCCCTCCCGGTCCATAAGAACCGAATCCAGATTCTACGATAAGCTGTGCGATTCCGGACGATACCGGAATCCCGCTCTCCTGCTGGGTTTCGAAAAAAACCTGCATCATCTCTTCTGTTACAAATGTCGGGAGTCCATGCCTCGCCTGCGTATCACTGGACAACGATGCCAGGATACCGATCAGAGTCGCGACCAAAGCAATGACCGCGATCAGGGGAATGAATACTGCAAGTACCGCTGCAATGATGGCCGTTAAGAACGAAAATACTGCCTGTACCACTGCCGCAGATACAACGGTCACAACAACTCCTATCGTTGCTGCCGTATACCGAACTGCTTCCGGCATGGTATCCATAGCATGATTGACTTCCCGACTGTTGTTTAATCTCTTCTCTACATCCTGCATTGCCTGTTCCGTTGCCATTGCTTTTTCCTGCATATATACTTTGAATTTGTCTGCTGCTTTTTTCCCTGCATTCCACGCTATGCTCGCACCACCGGTTGCCGGAGCTGTTGTGGAAGCTGCTACACTTTCTGTTGCTGAAACAGATACATTTTGCATGGTCGTATGACCATCGCTAATCCCAGACCGACTCCTTGTCCGTGTCCCTTTTTCCTGCCGATTCTTTATCATCTGATTAGAATTCCATGGATTACCCATATGCTTCTGCTCATGCTTTGTAACCGGATACCGACCTTTCCACTGTCTCGAACGATTTCCGGCGAGCTTTCCATATAAAATACGCTGGATTCCACTGAACTCCTGCTCTGGCAATGTCTGTCCATAGGATTCAAACTCATGGATCCCCTGTATTCCATGATTCTGTATATTCGATTGCAACTCCCCTTGCAAATCTCCGACCTCTTCTGAAACTGGGTTTTCCATCCGATAGGCATAAGCGGTTCTTTCCGAAATAACCTCCACTTCATCTGCTCCCGCTGAGATTCCTTTCCTGCTTTTCACGGTATGCTCTGCTTCAGTCATTCCCTCTCGTATATAATATTCCTGTTGAGATTGGGACAAACGATTCCAAAGCATTGTCTCTCTCCGGTTCAGATATCTGGTGGGATCTATGTCTATCCCGATATCTTCCTGTTCCTCCAGTTCATTTCCCATATTCAGTGCAGTCAGATGTTCCTTGGAAAACCGGACAGCTTCCCTTGAGGATTGAAGTGTAGCTTTTGCAAGATTTAATTGCTTATCCCTTGTTTCCTTTATCTGCATACTCAGACTGCCTTTCTGTATTTCTCTTCTCCATCCAGTTCTTCCAACAACTGCTCTTCTTTCATGGTCTGCAGATACCATTCACAGGTTTCCTTATCTTTTCCGGTTATCTGCATCACATCTGCTGCAGTAACATCTGTTAGTTCTGCTATCTGCAGAATCAAATTTTTGTCCGCATCGGATAATAGATTTTTCTGCTCTCTTTGATTTTTCGCTTCATTTTGTTGCTTTTTATTGTCCATGTTCGGATTTGTTTCCTCGCGCTCTTCTTTCGCCTTTTCATGGAAATCCGTATTGTACATCTGGTACAACACATTATCCTTCCCAATTAATGAATCAAACAGCACCACCTTTTTGTTCCAGACCATAACTCCCTGTCCACGTTTTCCGGAACTTAATGCCTGAAATTCCTTTGCACTGAATTCCTGGATTGCACCAAGGCTTTGTGCATCCACTCCGCCCTGATCTAAGAAACACTTGTAGGAACAGTTAGAATATAATTCCGTAAGTACCTGATTGGATAATGCTGCAGTAACGTTTTGCATCGCCATGGTTACGATGCCGCCAAACTTTCGAAAGGTAATGACTGCATTGTTCAACTGTCTTGCGCTGCCCGGCTTTTTGGACACCACCTGTGTCTCATCGATCACCAAGTGGGTGGCTCTCTGGAACCGCTTATTATAATCCATTCGGACCGACAGATAATGAAGGATGGTCACCATCACCGCCTCCCAGTTATTCTCCGGGACATTGGACATCCCGAAGCCGATCAGACGGTTATCAATTTTCACATTGGATGGATGCGCCAGCATATCGCAGCTTCCGGTTGTGTACTCTTCCAAACTGTTATAGATAATCCGGATCAACTCTTCATCATGCGGATTGTTCACATGCTGCAGCTCCTGATGAATCTCCTCACGAAGCCATAGAAGCGTTGGCTGTTTCTTCAATCTCTTTTGTGCAAATATCTGCTCAAACATCCGCTCCGTACACCGGCTGATGATGGAATCATGTTCCTGTGTAACATTGATATTCTTCATGGTGGCTGCACATAACGTCTTCGCATATTCCGTCTGGGTAGCAATGAATTTCTTCTGTACTGCAATGTCAGCGTCAAACACTTCCTGCGATACCTCAAATCCATTCAGATAGATCCCGCTCTTCGGAGTCAGATCAAAATAGCTGCCACCATAAATACTACAGATTTCCAAGAACTCATTTTGTGGATCGATAATCATAATGTCATCATTTGTTGACAATAAAGTTTGCGATAATTCTGTCAGCTTAATGAGCATGGATTTTCCGGAACCGGAGAATCCGACAATAATCCCATGTGGATTGGGCAGCCTTTTTCGATTCCCGATAATGAAATGCTTAGTTGTCCGGTTCAGTCCCATCATCTGACCGCCCGGCTCTATGATATCCTGTGCATAATAGGGCTGAAAAGCTACCAAAGAAGAGGTTAGGAAAAATCGCATATAATCCACCTGTCTTCCTCCCATCGGAAGTGCGGTATTCCATGCCTTCAACTGGGTAAAATCACAGGTTTCTAAGATGACACCCTCTTTCTTTCCAATTGCCTGCATCTCATGCATCCGCTTGGCAAGGGTATCTTCCTCCTTTGCGGTTACAACCACTAATAAATTCAAGAAAAACCCCTTTTCATCATTCTCATCCAGCTGATCGATATAGTTCTCGATCTCCTGTTTTTTCTTTTCTCTCGGATAGGATGGTGAAGTTGCCGGGATTCCGGCCTTTCGTTTCTGATTAATTTCTTCCGTAATCGCCCGTTCATTATTCATCTGTACTGCGGTCAGCTTATCATTGACAATCTCTGTCTCTACCGGAGCAAAATCCATAGTGATAATGGACGGATAGGACACATTGGTAAGGGAACGGATAAAGGAATCTGAATTGATGGTTTTCCGGTATCTGCCGCCAAATAGTACCGTTGCATAGGTATCTCCCATAATCAGAAAGTTTTTATACTGTTTGATGCTCCTCGGCAGAATATCATTCTTCCAGTCTCTTCTGTTAGATTTGTGTTCCTCCGGGAAATTGATATACTCCTGCTCTTCGGCTCTTCCCGGCATGGTTAGTGTCTGCAGGGAACACAACCGTTCTTTTGCACTCAATCGCTCAATGCGGCTTCCCCATCCTTCAAATGCTTCGGTAATTGTCGCTTCCATCGCATTGAGATACACTCTTGCATTCTGTTCATTGTCTGCTCTGGCGGTAATCACCAGATAGCGCAGCGTCGTAACAGATGGATTGGTTTCATCCAATCGGTCATCCTGCCACTGCCGGATTCCTTTTGCAATGTCCGGGTAGGTGTCCACGTTCTGTTCACTTCGGATCGACTGCAGAAATTCTTCCGTGCTCTGATATTCATTTGCAAGGGAAATCTTAAATTCCACTTCCATGGAATTGAGCCACATCATCAGTTCCATCAGAAATGCTTTCTGCTCTCCGGTATTCTTATTGATGTAATTGATATCCTCAAACAGATAACATCGATCATACACCGCCATTTTCTCTTTTGGTTCAATCTGAAAAATCCCATTCTCATATGCTTTTACAACCTGAAATGCCTGTTTCACATTTTTCGGTATCTTTGCTATGGGAAGCGACTTCTGCTTTTTGGAAGAAAACGCACGGTTTCCATTAAATACTGCCATTACGATACTCCTTTCTTCTTTCCTACCGGATGCTGCATCGAAAAGATTCTCCGATGCGTTTTATCCAGCTCTTCCATTTCCGTTCCCAACTCTCTTGTTTTCATAAAATACAACATCTCTTTTGCCGTATCCAACATGGTATGTCCTTGATATTTCAAAATCCCCAGTGCCACCACCGGAATCATGATTGGAATGCCAAAGTACACACATACATTGATCGGAAGCCCGGTCACATGCCAGATGGAGAGCACCACAATTGCAGCCAGTCCCAGGGCAATTCCTCCACAGACCACCTCACCGCTACTAAATCCTTTCCAAGACTCCGATTTGAACTGCGTTTCAAAATCCTTGTTTAAATCAATCTTCATCGTCTGATCTTCTCCTTATAGATTGAATGTTTTGTTCATAAATGCTGCCGCCCCTTTCACGGATACCGCCATCAATATCATATAGATCGTGGAATTGAGAGCCTGGGCAAATCCGTCAAACACTTCTGCAAACGCATTGTCCGTAAATGGTGTGATTCCGGATACAATCCTTCCTGCAATCCCCATCACCAACGCAATGGTTACGATTTCAAACACATTGGACAAAAAACTCTTCCCCCACGCATATGCCGTATGTTCTACTCCGCGTCCACCAATCAAAGTCGGCATTGCAATGGGATAAAACACAATCAGCACGTATAGCTTTATATAGCGTCCGTAAAGTGTGATCAAAATCAGAAATCCACAGACCAGTGCCACAATAAAATACAGCAGTCCAAACAGAAAGAAAAATAACCGGGATCCTGCATCCACATCTCCGGTGAAAAATGCAGGTGTTTCCATCATCATCACATTTCCCGCTAGAGCCGATGACATGTTAAATAGTGTCGTAATGATGGTCAATCCATTTACTAACAGTACATTGAGTACCACCAGTTTAAACAGCGATTCAATCAGCAGCTCCAACGTGATATTTTCTTTCAGGTTCGATGCCGCTTTGAAAAATCCCATAATGAAAAACAAGTTCAGACTGGCGATTCCAATGGACAATGCCCATGGATACAGTTCAAGGCGGACATACTGCCACGCCTCTGTGGAAAACCACTGAGGCGTTGTTGTCATTAACCCGGTACATGCGGTCATAAGTGCATTCCAGATCGCATCAGAAATTGCGAAAAAGGGGCTGACCGATAACCAGTCACTAATAAAGGTACTTAACCAACTCGGCATATCCCACTCCTTTCTATGCCCCGATCTGTGATGTAATCAGTGGAATCAGCTGCGGTCCAATGGTTGCGATCAGTCCGGCAGCAATCCTTTTAAATGCCATCGACTGTGCACCACCATCCTGCACGTTCAAAGACTGCGCCCACTCAAACACGCCCCATAACAGTAGGATGGTTCCGATGGATGACACCACCGCTGCGATTAGGTTATAAATGACATCGAACGCACTATTTACGATATCCTCTCCCGCTGCAAAAACAGGAACCCCGCACTGCAGCACACTCATGACCGACAAAAAACAGGCAAAAACAAACATCCCTGCCAACTGTTTTCTATCGAAATTTTTACGTTTCAACTTCCATTTCATACTCTTCATTTCTTTAATCCCTCCCGATATGAAAAATCTTTACACAAGCAACTACAATAATCATAGAAACCAATGCAATAGTTCCAAACACGATCAGTCCCCGATACTGCACATACGGTTCCGGTGTAAGGACTCCTGCTGTAATTCCGGCAGCAATCCCGATGATAAATGCAACCATAATGATTACTTTTGCTTTCCAATCAGTTTTTCTCATAGGTATTCCTTTCTGCTTCCTTGTCCGGAAGTCTTCGTCTTTTTAACATATCTTCCAATAAAACCTCTGACAAAATGGACGATGCCACTTGCCTGTCATCCAGTAAATAGCGATATAATGCAGTTTCATAATCCCGGTAATGACTGCGTTCCAAATAAGAAATCGCTGCCTCGATTTGTTTTGCATACATCCTTTTCGGATACAGCTCCCGCATGATATCCAGCGTTTCCCTGATATTTTCTGTTCTCTGATAATTCTCTTTGAATTCATAGTAAAATTCTGCTGAGATGCAAATCTTTCTTCTCCGCTTCCTGTAAGCAGGTTTGCGCGCATACAACATCCCGATTCCCACTACCAATCCAACCAAGCAGATACCAGATAATCCACTTAGTAAAATTCCCATCCATATATATTGTGTTGCTGACATTCCTTTTTTCTCCTCGCTACTGTTTAAAACAATCGCTTATGACATGCACTCGCTCCATCAAACGCTCCGGTCGAATAGTGTTCATAAAATATCCGGTCGCATAAACGCTTCCATCCTCATATTGGAATTTTACATCCGGATACTTTTCATTCATTTTGACAAGCACTTTCTGCAGTACCCTTCCGTTTTTTCTAGGAGCCGATACTTCAAACGCAGCCGGAGAAGAAAACAGAAATGCATAATTTAAGCCATTCATTGCAAAATGCAGCTGTTCACAGTCTTCGGAATGCCGGATTTCCATCTGCTCGCACCGTCTTTCATTCTTCTGCAGGTAACTCTGTAAAACGGTGGCTGTCAGTTCCTCATAAACAGTTTCTTGTTCTTCCAGCTGTGCTACCATCTCTTCTGCCATGTTATCTTGATCTTCTCTTTCCACTTCTACCTGATTCCACGCTGGCTCTTCCCAATCCACCGAATCCATTGTTTCTCTCGGTACCTCTTTGCTTAGTTCCTTTGTTGCCTGAACCTCCTTTTTCTGCCCAGACTTCCGCAACTTCACGATCAATCCCAACAGTTTCTTTCGCTCCTGTTCGAAATGTGCGGTCGCGTCTGCCAGCTCTTCATTTTCCTCTTCCAACATTTCTTTTTCTTCCTGCAGATGTTCCAGCTGTTTTGCCAGGCCCGCATTCTGTTCCTGTAGCTGTAGGTTTTCGGATTTCAATCGTTCGTTCTCTGAACCCATTTCATCGGTTTCCTTCGTTGATTGCCCCTCCATAAACGAATGGAAAAAATCGATTACCTTTGTTCCGTCCTCCCCCTGTTGATTCAATAACAGCTCCACCACGGACAGCTGATGTTCAAACGCTTCCTTTACCTGTTGAGCCTTGATCTTTTCATTTTTCGCAAGTTCCAGCTCCATCCGGGACTGTACCAGAAAGTGTTCCTTTTCTTCTTCATATTCCTTTTTGTTTGCTTCCAGTGTTTTCTGAGTCTGTACTTCCTCGTCATACCACCCTTGCAACATCTCCTGTTTTTCGTTAAGCTCTTTTTGCAAAGATTCCTGTTCTTTCGCCTGTTGAAGCAACCGATCCTTCTCCTGCTGGATCTGTCCTAACATCACAGACAATGTCTTCTTTTGTTTCTGGTATTCCTGTTCTCTCTTTTCGAATATCGCTTCCCGGTCTTCATACATCTTGTTCATGTTTTCCAGAAACGAACTCTTCTCTGTTACATTCATCACTGTTCTCTTCTCCTTTTTAACTTTTTTGTCCTTTCCAGATCAGAACCGCTCCCATCACTGCAAGAGACGATCCTGCCAGCAGTGAATATGCCATTAATATTCCGACATCCCCGGTCTTTGGAACGTTCATTTCTTGCATATTGCCCGTTGCAATAACCGGCTGTTCAGGCTCTGTTTCCGAACTATTTTTCTGTGTATCTGTTGTTTCCGTCTTCTCTTCTGAAAGCAACTCCGATTTTGTTTCTTGCTTCATAGCAATTTGCTGTTCCATTTTGCTTTGTCGCTTCTCTTCCATACATTTTTCATTTCCCTTTTGGAAAAAGAAATATGCTCCAATGCCGCACCCGACACAGAGCATAATCAATCCTATACTTATCACATATTTTTTCACCGTGTGTTCCTTTCCCTACAACACCAGTTTTTCTTTTGCCACCTTGCAGTTCACAACCAAGCGATCTGTAGTGCTGCTGTACCCGGTGCATGTAGCAAGTGTCACCATCTGCTGTTCGGATTCTGTTTTCCAATCGTCCTGAAATATCGCATCTTGATTTTGACACGTATACACCGACTCCACTTCCAGCTCCTTTGCCCGATCCGGAGTGTACAAATATAACTTGCTGTTTTCCTTTCGGAAGGACTCCTCTGTAAACGCATCCAGTCTGCCAAACATCTGCCCGGATATCATGTTGTGTCCGAACAGACAAAGATGTGCATCTGATAATCGTTCCTCCGCATGTGCCCAGGTGAAGATGGAACCCAGTGGACTGTAGTTTCCTTCAAAATCCCGGTTCAGATATTCGGTATCACTGCTCCCTTTCAGGATTGGTTGGTCTACCTCAATCTGCGGAGCATAGATCCATCCGATGATGTCCGGATTTAACCTTTGTAGTGATTCAAAATCAATTTGTCTATCCAGCGGATCCTCGGAACCCTTCTCCAGTTCTGCTACTGCCATTTGTACAAGTGCCTCCTGCTTTACTCTCGCCTCGGCAAAGGGCTGATGTTCCCGGTATGCCAACCCTGTCAAAACAATGCCCATTATAAGCATTCCACACGCGACTATCTTTCTGATTGTTCCTGCCATTTCAGCGTTTCCTCTTTCGTCCCAGCAACAGGAGAACTCCCGCAACTGCGATACATCCACCTGCTCCTGCAAGATAATACAAGGTTCTGTCCTGTAATCCGGTCTGTGGAGCTGTATGGTTCGGTTGATCCGGACGTGGCGTATGCTTCGGTTCCATGGTTACCTCATAGAGCATTTCTTTTTCCGCATCACTCCATGTTGGAATAGCGATCAAAGCCGGTTCGATTACATCAAAGGTTGGATTGTCTTCCCCTTGGATCAAATACACTCCTACTTCCAGATTAGAAAAACTGACTGCTCCTTTCTGGTCTGTTGTAGCTGTTTTCTCTTCTCCGATCTGGTATCCGCTTAACTTCTCCGCTGCTGTTTTCAAAACTGCGGCACTGTCCACAGCGTTTAAATCTACCCCAGACTGCTGATATCTTGTATCCAACACATACTCCCCTGCTACAACATCTGCCACTTTTACACAGGAAAACCGGATTCCATTCTTACTGCTTCCCGCTTTTCCATCTGTCAACTGGATGACAATACTGCCAATCTTTTCTCCCTTTACATCTGCAAGCTGTTCTTTTGTGGGAAGCGTCTGTTCTCCTGCAGTACTTTGGTCTGTTTTGTCAACAATCAGTTCTTTCTCCGAAATGATATCTTTGTCATTCTCTGTATTTCCTTGCGTAGCTGCTACTTCGTTTGTTGCACTACTATTGTCTGTTGGTGTTTCTGCAGCAAATGCGATATTGGTGCAAAGTGCCGCAATTGCAAACGACACAGCCAGCAGCTGCTTAAATCTTCTCATTTTCATAATCAATGTGCCTCCTGTCCTTGATCCATAACCCGATTGATACAGCAATAAAAAAGAACGGTAATATCGTAAACAACAGTTCGCGCACAGATGGTATCTCGGTTTTGATACGTTCATACTCTGCTTTTTTGTACTCTACACGCTCCCCCGTTACAACAAGCCGATGCGTGTTGATTCCGTAAGGAGTACATGTCACAATGGACACCAAATCTTTTCCCGGATGAATTTTAAGACAGGACGTCTCTTCCGGCTTCACAACCTGAATGTCTGATACCCGATATGCAAGGGTTTCATTTGCAACCCGGACAAAAAACAGATCTCCTGTTTCCATCTCATCCAGCCGGACTAACAGCTTGGAGCTTGGCAGCCCCCGATGTCCGGTCAGAACACTATGCACATTTTCTCCACCAATTGGAAGGCTGGTCCCCTGCAGATGCCCGATTCCGTTAGACAGTGCTTCCTCTTCCGTTCCATGATAGATTGGAAGTTCTACGTTGATTTTTGGAATATCCAGACTTCCCATCGTTCCTGTGCCCGAAATATCCAGCATCGTTTGGTAACTCTGATCCGATAAAAGCTGTGTATCCATTCCATCTACAATTGCACCCTCCGACTGGTAAAGCATGTCGTTGTACTCTTTCGCCTCTGCAAGCATCTGTTCCAATGTATCTTCGCTTTTGTCTGCTGCTTTTTGATAGGTTGCAACGGCATCTGCCTGATGCCGCTGCTCAATCACGTTATTGACAATTGGAAAACAACAGAGCAGAAACCCAATCAGGAAAACTGCTCTAATGCCCCATGTTCTATTCATTTGTCATCCTTTCTACAGCTCTTCTTTCTTCTTACGACTCTTCACAACTGCACCTGTCATCACAGCAGCACCTGCAGTGAGCATAATCAGAACTGCGGATGTACCTGTCACCGGAAGTTTCTTTCCGACCTTATTGATGACGGTCATATTCATCGAACCTTCCGCCACATCTGTTGTCAGTGTCTGGTCTTTTTTCCCAAGTAAACCGTCGTAAAAACTTTCAATGTGTGCACTTGCTTCCAGCTTCTGCAACGTATCTTCCGTTGCTCCGTTTCCTTTTACATAGGTATCACGGTTTGCAGTAAATGTTGGTTTTACCGTCAGTGTGATCGGTGTTGTCAGAAGACGGTATCCATCCGGTGCGTCTGTTTCTTTCAGATAGTAGGTCCCACCATCCAATCCATAGATGACAAAAGTTCCATCTTCTGCAGATACCATTTCCACTGCATTTGTTGGTGTTGTTCCTCCGGTATGGTCGGTTCCTCCAAGCGTATCCCGGTTGATTACAACATATCCGGTTCCATTTTCTGCATTCTTCACAAACACTTCATTTTTGCATTCCTTATCGGAATACAGACGGAATTTTGCACCTGCAAGGGTCTTTTGATGGTCATTGAGCTTCTCTACATTTAGCTTATAAGTAAAGCACACAACGGTATCCCATGGTGTAAATCCTGTTTTACCTACCCCTGTTGAATCCGGATCGTTTGAGAATTCCAAGCGAACGTCATTTTCAAATCCCGGACGTCCGGTGTGCTGGGCTGCCTTCTCATTCAACGTCGCATTGTACGTCAGCAGCACAGACTGTCCGTATACATTTTCTCCCAGATCATTCATCTGGTCGAATTCCCGGTCTACGATTGCTTTGATATCATTGACAACTATGTTAAATGTTTCATCTCCGATTCCTTCTGTTGTTACAAGATATTCGCCCTCTTTTAACGTGTACGTTTTATCTTTTCCCGCTGCATCTTTCCCGGTAATGGAAATCTTCACAGACTTTGGATTAAACGTAAGTGCTTCATCCATCTTGTCATGCCATGCATAATAGTAAGTATCATATCCATTCATATTTGGGATATTGGAATCATAACGATAGGGTACGGTCTGCCCGATTTCATAATCTCCAATGTCATTCCAGCGGTCTGCATCTGTAATATCTGCATTTTTATCGTCTTCCTGAATCTTCTTGGTCACACTTGGGTAATCCGATTTGATGGTGATTTCTGCTGTTGGATTGGCGGTATCCACCATACAAAGGGAGCTTGCAGAATGGGTATTCTCCACCGCACTGACTTCATCAATGACATAATATCCATAATCCAATCCAGCCAGCCGAACGGTGTTGTCGTTTCGGACATTTTTTACATTTACCATATCCGGTACGACGTTTAACGCTGCAATCTCATTTCGTACCTCTTCCACAAAATATCGGAACAGGCTGTAGGAACCTTCTAAGGCCTGATCTGTCTGGGTTCCTTCTACCGGATTGGTATTCAAGGTCTGAATATAATCAATTACCATGTACTCGGTCACCTGATCGGCACTTACCTGTTTTCCATCTTTGGAGAGTGCCTTTGCAACGACATTTTTCAATGCCTGTTCATAGGTCGGATTGAAGGTGTAATTGATGGATTCCCCATCTCTTGAATTCTCTGCATAAAACAGCTTATACACATTGAACCGCTTCCCAATCAAGGTCTGTCCACTATTCCCGGCAATGGTAATCCCAGCAGTTCCGGTTCCCAATGTTGCCACACCATTCTGTGTGTTATACACCTGACCCTCTGCAGCTGCCTTTACCACCGACAGATTGTCTGAAAACATGGAATACGGAAGCTCCGCTACCAGCCCGGTAAGTGCCAGTGTTCCAGTCAACAACATTGCCATATTTCGTTTAGTTTTTCTTTTCATTCTCATAATCCTCTTTCTTTCCTTTTCTCACAGCGTAAACCAATGCCCCTGCCATACATCCTGTTCCTACCAGAACAAGTAACAGCGTCAGCGGGCTTCCTGTCTCCGGCATCTGAACTCCGGTATCATTTACAACAGTCAGATTTACAATTCGATTTCCTTTTGTTCCTGTAATCGCATAAATACCCTCTTTTTCTGTATGCTTCGTTCCATTTACATAATATTCAAAGACATGTTCCAATGGATTACTCTTCGTATAGATTTCATACACGATTGCACTTCCGTCTGGATTGACCGGAATCCGGTATCCTTTCGGAGCCTTTGTTTCTTTCAGGTAATACTTCGTTTCCACCTGCAGGTTCTGAAATTCCAACGTGCCATCTTCTGCAGTTGTTCCTTTGGCAACCTCTTTTGTACATGCCTTGTCTGAATACAGGGTGAATTCTGCCCCCTGCAGCTTCTTTCCGGTTTCATTCTCTTTCGTTAAATGAAGCCGATAAGGTGCATAGGTATCCTCTACTACCAGACTTGCATTTCCATCGGATTTCACGGTAAATGTCATCTTTCCAGTCAGATCCGTTGCCGTATTCTCTATCACTTGAATCGTATTGTCTTCTCCGACGGTAAACGTGATTTTTCCCGGATTCTTAGTGTATCCATCCGGAACGGACTCTTCCTCAATGATATGTTTTCCCCAGGTCAGTCCTTGAAACACTGCCTTGCCTTTTCCATCGGTTGTGAGGATTTCGGTTGTGCCGTTTGGCAGCGTATGTTTAAACTTTGCCCCAGGAATCATAATCTCTGTGCCTTTCAGCTTTTTAATCAGTTCCAAGTCCAAGGATGTTTCTGGGACAGTCTGTTTATTGTAGGTCTGCACCGATGCACTGTCCTTCCCATCCTCTGTAATCTTCACCGTATAAATCGTGTCATTTTTCTGATATCCACTAGGTGACTTCGTTTCCTGAATGGTCACGGTTCCCAACGGCAGAGCTGCTTTTCCATCCAGATTCAGATAAAGCTCATCACTTCCACCTTGCAGATAAGAATTGTCATAATAACAAACACCCTCACTATTTGTTCGGAATATCCATGTTTTCTTTGCATTCTTCCCCTGTGCTGCCGGATCAGAATCGTAGTAACCATCGTAATATTTCACGGTAAACAGTGCACCCTCTAGCGTCCCACTTCCGGCTGGTTTGTTCTGATTGGTGGCTGCGTCCACCTTTCCCAACAGGATTCCCAGCGGATTCATGATCGGCGTATCTGACACATTTAACGTAGCAGTTTCATTTGCCTGAATGTTGATGGTATAAATGGTTGGATCCAACGCATATCCGGTTGGAGCAGTTAATTCCTTGATGTAATACGTTCCTGCCGGTAATGTTCCGTTCAACTTCCCGACACCTTCTGCATTGGTTGTAAAACTCAAACCTGTTCCATCGGTGCATTCTCGGTTCTTCCAGATTCCATAGTGTGCACCTTCCAGACTGTATCCACTGTTGTTAAGGGTAACTTCCGATTTTGAAGATTTCTTGATGATCTTTGCAGTTCCGTTGAACGGCTTTCTAACACGCACATTGGCTGAAATATGCTGATACCCGATCAATCCCCATTGGTTTGATTGTCCGGTCGTTGCGTCATACGGAGTCAGATACAGATTCATGTAAATCCATCCGGTTGAGGGATCTACACTTGTAACGGTACACATGACACTAATAACCTGATGACCTGCCGCCGGTTCTGCTGCGGTATGGTCTGCGCACCATCCCGCTCCGATCATCTCCACGCCTTCCAGCCCATCCCGGAAATTCCCAAGGGTAAAATAGGACTGCCCTTCGGATGGAACAAACCAGCTGGACGTGATATCACACATGCCCCAGTGAACCGTTCCAACTGCCCAGTCTTCTGCAATCCCCATGGTCATCGGCATACTTGCAAGTTTGTTTGCCAGTGTAACCCCATAGGTTTCATCTTTCTCCGCATCAATGCCCATACTTTCCAGATATTCTTTGGTTCCTTCATCTTTGATTCCATTGTTTCCATACTTCGTCCAGTCAATCTCCGAATACTCACATCGTTCAATCTTCGAATAATCGGTATCTTCGGTAAAGTAATAAATATCTTCCGTGCTTTTATTCTTGACCGTATCCTCGTTTGGTTCCTTTGCATAGACCATGATTCTTCCTGCAGCAACAAACAGGACAAGCATTACAAACGCAATGAGGACAATCAAGACCTCCTGCACTCGTTTCTTTTTCTTCATTTTTTCTCCTTTCCGAAACCCGCCTGTTTTTCTCAGACAGGCTTTTTTATTCCCTTTTCGTATCTATGGGTGGACTTCGAGAACACTCTTTTCGCATGATAATTCCTTTCTCTTCTGAATTTTTGCAGCAAAAAAGGAACCATCAAAACAGCTGACGATTCCTTCTCCATATGCCACATATTGACACCTTTTACTATTTAGTTTTCATTTTCACATGCTTGAATTGCTTTTTTATGTACATCCCACCTTACTTTTTGTGTATGGAGCTTCATAAACTCACATAACATCACTGGTCCCGCAATCACGTAGGCTGCACCAAGGTAGAACCAGATGGTTAGGAAGCAAAACAAAATGGAAAGCATGCAGATCAACCTACTTTTCTGCCAAAACCATTTCCACACCCACCAGATACCAAAGAAAAATCCGATTTGACACAATATCCTGTATATTCTTCCAACGACCATTCCAAGCAGAATAACTGAACCAAGCATCCGCATCCCAATGTCGCTACGCTTCCATTCTTCCAGATACATAAAAAACTGGTTCTTCCAAGTCGGGCTGATTAGCTGCAACTGCTCCAACACCGGATGATAGCCGTCAGCTTTTGCATGCCAGATCCACAGACCTAGATTAAGCAACACTCCAACCCCAAACAGGATGCATACTCTTGTCCGGTTCTGTTTATAGATTCGTTCTGTTTCATAATACTCTTTCATCCAATCCAGTTTCACTGGCTGATATCCATTCCAACTCATCTTTCTCATCTCCTCAACAGTTTCCTGTTTGGCTCTCTGTTTCTGCTTTCTCTTGATTCATAAAATCCATCATCGACATCTGCCCATCGTCTTCCACCACAGTTCGTTTTTTCTTGTGGCTTCGCTGATTCGAATATCTGACAATCTGCATATCCGACTGGTCACTTTCATAGAGCCTCTGTATTTCCTTGATTGCCAGTTTTCTCTTCTCCTCAAAAATCCGGTGATTCAATCCCGACTCTGCTTCCACTGCTTTGTACGGAATCCTTTGGATGTACAGCTTGTCCACAATCTCATATGCTTCATTTCCAAGTGCCTGATAACACAAATACAACCGCTTTACACTTTCCGCCCGGGCAAGCAGCTCTCGAAGTTCTTCTGCAAAGTTCTGCTCTTTTTCTTCAATCAGCTTTTGATATCGTTCATAGACATCCAGTAAATCTTTCCGTGTACCACTTCGAGCACTGGTTTTGCCAAAGTCTATTTTGGGATACGATGCAATCTCAATCAGCTGATCGTTTGTTTCATCCATCATTTGACGGATACTTAAAACACGAGCATGGATTTGCTGCGTGATTGCTTGGTAGTGTTTCAGGGTTTCCTTAATCTGGTCTTCATCCATCTGCAGCATTTCCATGTCCTTTCTCGTTATTCAATTGTTATTATGTATTTCACACACCCGCTCCGCACAGATCGTGATTCACCTCTGCATGATAGAAGTTGTGAATCGTAGACGGAGCATTGAAGATACAGGTCAGCAAGTATGCCTTGATGTTTCGAATCTTTGTGGTATTCTTCTTTAAGCTCCACAAAATGTATTCAATGTGCGAAGAGTCAATCTTCAACAGCTTGCTCTTCACAAGCTGACAAGGATATTCCGCTCCGGCAATGAGGATGGGATCCTTTTTGATGCAAAGCATCTCCACCATCAACTCCACCATTTCATCTACATACTTTCGATCCTTCTCTGGCGTGTTTATCCAAACGGTGTCATACTCGATATTGGATTTCACAATATCGGTGTAAATCTGCACCTCATCCATCAAATCCCGCCCTTCAGTTTTCTGCTGTGCAGAATCTGCAGATAGATGGATAGGATTAGTCTCACTATAATCAGTTTTATTATTATCAGTATTATTACATTTTGATTTTCGAAATTCTTGATTCTCGATTTTCAAATTTCTTGAACTTTGATTTTCAAAAGTTTTGATTTTTGATTCTCGAAAGTCTTGATTTTTGATTTTCAAAAGTCCTGTATTTTGATTTTCAAAAGTCTTGATTTTTGATTCTCGAAAGTCTTGATTTTTGATTTCCGAAATTCTTGAATTTTGATTTTCAAAAGTCTGCGTGTTTTCTGGGGTTTCAGGCTCTTTTTCTTTTGATTTAGGTTCTACATTCGACTTTACCATGAAATTCTTTACATAAATTACATTCGGTTTTCCCATACCTAATCGTTTCTTTTCTATCAAACCAATACCCGATTCCGTATCCAGTTCCTTCATCAGCTTCGTTGCTTTTTGCGTTTTGCAATCGAGAAACTCCATAATTTCTTCAATCGTAAAGAAGATATACGGTCGATTCTCTTCATCAATCCACTGATTTTTTATACTTAGGTTCATACGGTCCAACATCAGACCGTATAACACCTTTGCCTCACAGGAGAGAGCGCGAAAGCACTCTCCTGTAAACAATATCTTCGGCACCCGATAGAAGTTGTATTGCTCTGCTTCAAGCCCACGAAAATAGTCAAACTGTATCGGCTCCATGCGCTTCTCCCCTTTCCTCATTCTGCTTCCACTGTTCCAGAAGAGAAATGATAATATTTTCTATCTGTTCCTTTCCGTACTCCTTTGGAAAGTACTGTCGAATCCGCTTCTCTGGCAATGTCACACTCATAACTTCTCTTTTTTCACCTAACAAAATTAATTCGACCGCCAGCTCTGTCAATTCATTTGCTTCGCTGTATTCCTTTAATTTCTTCGCTTTATCAATCGAAACTCCACATCTATTTTTCGTAATACATTGACTTACCCACTGTTGTTCACTCTGACTTAAATATGATAAGAATACTGCTGGCATAAACTTGATTTTTTCCTTGTCTACTGCTTCCAACAATTCCGGTATCAATTCTGTTAATCGAATGTAACGCTGAACCGTTCTCCCACTGTCTCCGGCTTCTTTTCCAATAATAGAAGAGGTGTTTTCCTTGTAGCCACTACTTATGCCTTGATGCTTCAATGCTTCTGATTTCATCTTATATGCGTAGGCTTTTTCACTCGGAAGAATGTTCTCCCTTTGAATATTCGAATCCACCATAATTGCCACCGCTTCATCGTCACTATAGTCCCTTACAATGACCGGCATGGTTTCTCTATGACTTCTTATACTCGCCAGTTTTCTTCTGTGTCCTGAAATCAGTTCATATCCACCATCCACTTTTGGTCTTGCCAATGCAGGGTTTAGTACACCATATTCTTTGACACTCTCCGAAAGCTTTTCCATCTCGTCATCTTCTCTGACTTGAAATGGATGATTCTTAAAATCATGCAATTCGGAAATTGGCAACTCCATAATCTGATCTGACAGAACTTCGTTTTCTTCAACACCAAGCAAATCCTCATAGGACGTAAGTTGAATCTCTTTATTTACTCTTCTTGCCATGATTCAACACCTCCTCTGCCAGTCTTCCATAGCTGTCTGCCCCTTTACTATTTTCTGCATATTCAAATATACTGATTCCTTCCGAAGCAGTCTCGGCAATCGCCTCTAATCTTGGAATTGAATCTTGAAAAATATTCAGCTCATTTCCGTATGCATCACAAATCGCTTTCTTATTTCTCTTTGAATTGTTATAACGACAATTATCCATCGTAAACAGGATTCCTTCAATTTCAATTCTCGGATTGTATCTTTTCTTGATATTTTTTATCACTTTTAAAAGTTCTACCAGACCGTCTGCAGCATAATATTGTGGCTGAACCGGTATCAGAACGCTGTCAGCTGCACTCATCGCATTTACCGTGAGCATACCAAGAGACGGCATACAATCAATGATGATATATGAATACTCGTCTTTCAATAACTCCAAATATTCCTTCAATACATTTTCTCGGTCATCCACTGAAATCAAAGACATGTCCATCCCTGTGAGCAGTTTATTAGCAGGCACTAAATCCACGCCCTCCGAATGATGTAGAATTCCCTCTTTAGGATCAAACTCTACACCCATGATAATATTTTCCATCATCGTCTTTAACGTCACTCTCAGATTCTTTGGAAATCCCAACCCCATTGTCATATGACCTTGCGGATCATTGTCTACCAAAAGTACTTTTTCTCCCAAGCGGGCAAGTCCTACTCCCAGATTGATACTGGTTGTTGTTTTTGAGCAGCCTCCTTTTTGGTTTGCAATTGCAATTACTCTACACATACACTATTTCCTCCTGCTACTTAGCCTTTTCTACTTCTGAATACAATCGAACAAATCTGTTTGTCCCTTTGTTGGCATAAGTCTCAGAAATATCTAAGACTTTTACCTCATTGTTATTTTTTAATACTCTTTCAATAAACCAATTAATATCTTGTTTTGTTCCCTGCAATCTCACTTTGACCATATAAGATTTCCTCCATTGAACGATAATTTACGTATTCCGGATACCGAAGTCCAATTGCCTGCCAGAAGTATTTTGCATAACTGCAACAAAATAAATCAGAAACACTATATTGTCTACATTCATCTAACTGCTCCTCATGGCTGTCATCTTCTTCCACTGTCGGTACCCCATCTGTATAGAGATTAAAGGCTAAACGAACGATTTTTAATGAACCGCTTGTTTGCCACCCATCATGCAGACATTCCGTCTTGATATACCCAGTTGTGAAATCATAAATACGATTTACATTCCGTCTTGTATCATCGGATATCCCAAGGCAGTAACATAATGCTTCATGATAACTGTCTTGATATCTGCAGTTCTTTAGTGAAGAATAGTAGAATTCTTCGTGCTCCTGATTTTTGAAAATAATGTGTGTGTGATTCTTTGAATTGCTTGCTCTTAACGCTGTGTTTTGTTTCATGGTCTTTTCTCCTTTCAAACCTTTGAATTTGAAAATGAGACACCAATTACCATTTTATTTGGAATTATATATTATCTTGTTTGGGTGATGTTTTTTCGATTTTTTATTGATATGATTTGTTCAGATATTTTTAGTAAAAAACCGCCATTACACACGTAATGACGGTTCTAGATCTTTTCGAATTCGTTACCTCCAATTTTTATCCCACAATTGGTGTAAAAGTGGTGTAAAATTGGATAAACCTGTTCGCAAACGCCCTATTTATAAGGCTTAGTCCTGGACGTATGGCATCAGAGCAATGTGTCTTGCTCTCTTGATTGCTACTGTAAGGGCTCTCTGATGTTTTGCACAGTTTCCTGTAATTCTTCTAGGAAGAATTTTTCCTCTTTCAGAAACGTACTTTTTCAGTTTTGCTACATCTTTATAATCGATTTCGTTATTCTCTTTTCCACAGAATACGCAAACTTTTTTTCTTCTGCGTGCAGGGCCTCTCTTTTTGAAGCCGCCTTCTGGTCTGCTACCTTTTTCGTAAGCCATCTTCATTACCTCCTGTTTTGATAACTATGGCTTTTGAAGTTAGTTAAACGGTAATTCTTCGTCGATTCCATCCGGAATGTTCATGAAACCGTCCCCTGCATCAATACTTGGTGCCGGGCCAGGTGCCGGTGAAGACTGGAATGAACTTCTGTTTGCTTCGCTTTCGGCTCTGCTCTCAGCAAATTCCTGATCCTCTACAATCACTTCTGTTGTGTAGACTCTCACACCGTCTTTGTTTGTGTAGCTTCCTGTCTGGATTCTTCCGGAAACGGAAATTCTCATACCCTGACGGAAATATTTCTCTGCAAACTCAGCAGAACGTCCGAACACAACACACGGAATAAAATCTGCAGTCGGTTCTCCATCTCTTTTGAATCTGCGGTCTACTGCTACTGTATATCTTGCAACTGCAGTTGCACTGTCACCCTGTGAATATCTAACTTCCGGGTCTCTTGTCAAGCGACCCACCAAAACCACTTTATTCATATATACCTCTCTTCTCTTATGCTTCCTGTCTTACGCATAAATATCTGAGTACGTTGTCCATGATGCGGATACGCTGTTCGATCTCACCTGGAACACTCGCGTCAGACTCGAAGTGTACGAAGTAGTAAAATCCTTCTTTCATTTTCTGAATTTCGTAAGCGAATCTTCTCTTACCCCATTCATCAACGTCTGTTACGTTACCACCGAAACGTGTGATCATCTCTTTTACTTTCTCGATCACAGCAGCTCTGGCATCGTCTTCGATTTTTGCGCTGACAACAACAGCTAACTCATACTTGTTCATGTTCTGCACCTCCTTATGGTCTCTGGCTCCCGGCTCCTCCGGGAACAAGGAAAATTGTGTCCGCTGATAATTCAGCAGTACGTCACAGTTTCCTATTCTACCATAAGAATCTGCTCGTTTCAAGACTTTTTCTTAATTTCTTTTGTATTCTTTTCTACCAGCCTGCGCGCCACCATGATCTGATGTCCGCATCCCTGACATTTCAGCCGGAAATCAGCTCCCACACGCAGCACCTCCCATTCACAGCTGCCGCACGGATGAGGCTTCTTCATCCGGATTACATCTCCCACATCAAATCTGTCTGCCATGTCCTACTCCTCTTTGATCAAAACTCCCTGCAGAAGAAATCTTTCATCTTCATTGACATTTGTACAAGTAGAAAGACTGACGATCTTGGAATTTCTGTCCACTCCCGGAGACGTCACATAATTGGACGTACTCTTACACTCTGCCAGATATGCTTCAAACTCTTCATCTGTCGTAATATTCAGGTTATAGACTTCTGCCAAATCCTTCACTACTCTTGCAGAAAAGACCTCGTAAGTCCGTGTCTTTCCGTCCGGTGTGTAAATATAGAAATACGGATGCGCCTTATAAAAATCTTCACTTGCATATTCATTCAGCTGGGAGAACATCTCTCCTCCGACTTTCATATTGTGTCCGTAAATAAACGTATTCCGGTCGCTGAAATCATTCTGATTGCGCATATCCATGAAAATTGCTCCCAGTTTGTTGTCATTTGCGGAAAACGTCTTTGTCAGATATTCGTTATTATCTGCACTCTTCACAACAGGATAGCTGATGATCGACGGCTGGTCAAAGCGCAGCCATGCCACGGTATCCGGATTTTCCTGCATCAATTTGTCGAAATCCACCTGAAACTTCGGAGCTTCTTCCACTCCCTCCCCAATCTTGTCGCTGACGATGGCAAGATTTTTGATCTCGTCATACTCCTCACCGCCAGTGTAGTACGGAACCATCATCATTGCCAGCTGATACGCGGAAAACACAAACACACAAAGTGCGATCAGAAGCACTGTCAGTGATAATGGATCCCAGCCTTTTTTCTTTTTACTTTTCTGCTGCTTTTTTTCTTTCATTTCAACCTCTTCTACCTGTTTCATTGTTGTTATTTTTTAAAATCCCAGAGACTCATTCACCAGGATCACTTTGATTCTTCCCGGAATCTGACTGTATCTTGTAATTAAGATCTGAGAACAGATACATCCCTGTTTCTTGCAGTCAAAACAGGTTCCGCCCGAAACACACGGCGTCTCTTTCTGAAACCGCTGCGCATTGATCGGCGCCGCCTCATTTCTTGCCCGGTGCAGTGCATCCTCCTGTGTCTTGACAACCTTGTTCATCCCCACGATCAGAAGAACATTCTTTGGACCATACGCATAGGCTGCCACCCGGTTCGCCACACCGTCGATATTCACAAGAACGCCGTCTTCACTTACTGCATTGGTGCTGCCCAGAAAGAAATCGGCAAAAAATGCTTTATGCATCATTTCTTCTCTCTCTTTTGACGTCTCTGTCTGATCTCTGTCATATAACGTGTAATCTCCGTTTCGAATGGCATCCATCAGTCCGGCTTCTGCCACGCTCATCGTTCCGCCCCAGCTGATCGTACTTCCCTTCGGCATCAGCTCCAGAGCTTTTGCGACTGCCTCTTCCTTTGTCTCTACATAATATGCATCCATATTTCTGCTCTTTAAGGCATTCACAACCCTTGCCCCAAGGACAGCGTTTCTCATACTTCTGACATCCATCCTGCATTCTCCTTTCTGATCTGTGCAAGCACTCCGTAGATTGCATATGCAACTCCAAACTCTTCATTGGACTTTGTGATATATTTTGAAACCGTCTTCACTTCCGGCATTGCATTCTCCATCGCCACTGTTGCTCCAAAATCCATAGACAGCATGGAATAATCATTCAGGCTGTCTCCAAGAACCATCACCTCATCCATCGTATACCCCAGTGATTCGATGTACTGTTTTAAGACCGGTCCTTTCTGTGCCTCCACTGCCGTAATCTCTAAGTTTGTCTTAAAAGAGGAAGCCACTGCCAGTTTTTTATTTTTCTCCAGTTTTTTGCTGATCCTTGCCAGCATTTCCAGGTCGTTGGAATACAAAAATACTTTGTAGACTGATACCTGCGACTCTTCCAGTTCTTGAAATTCGGAGATGATCTTCGTATTTTCTACGATTCTCCGATAGAGAGGGGAAGATAAAACAGCACTCTCATCCGTATCCTGACCGGTATCCATATGAAACAGCTGGATCTGTTTCAAAAAACTTTCTTCGATTTCTTTTTTCGTTCCGATCCGGTAGTCATAATCTCCGGAACTGAAAATGATCGAAACCGGAAATTCTTTCAGATTTTCGTAAATCTCCTCACACAACTCCATCGAAAGCGGTGCTGTACTGACGATCTCCTGCTTTTGATCCCGCACTTCCGCTCCGCTTCCGACAATATAATCACAGACAATATCTGTTTCTTTTAATTCTTCCATTGCGCCTTTAAAGTTTCGTCCTGTGGCGATCATAAAACGGATTCCCGCATCGCATGCCTCATGGATTGCTTTTAATGTCTCAGGCGCTACTTTATGGTCATTACCAAGAAGAGTTCCATCCATATCGCTTGCTATTACTTTTATCATGGTGTTCTCCTGCTTTCCATTCTTCTGATGTTATTGTTCCCACCAGTAATTTTCTGTTGTTTCATATGTCCATAAGAATTAGCATAATGACTGTCGAACAGAAAGTCAACGATTTTTCATCTGATTTTTATGACAATTTACGATTTAATCCCGGCATTTAACAATGTTTCCACTTCCTCCATCTGCCCGAGGATCTTCTGCTGCCGTTCTTCAAATAAAAGCCCTTTATTATACCGATAGTACGCATCGGATCCGTTTTCTTTGATAAACCACACACTGTAGTAATTCGCATTTAATTCTGTAATAAATGCCACCATCTCCTGGCTCTCTCCAAATGCAGCTTCCAGAAACGCAAACACATGCTGCAGCATACCGGCTGCCTCTTCTGTCTGTTCCTCCAGCCTCTCTGCCTCCGCTTCAAACTGTGCTTTGACTTCCTCATAAACCGCTTCTTTGGAACCGGATGACTCATTCACACGGATTCTGGCAGTTTCAAAAAACGCTTCTGCCTTCTGCATGGTTTTCTCTTCTGTGCGGGTCAGCTGCTCCGCTTTTTTTCCTGCTTCCAGATCCTGCGTAATCTGTCCGATCACCGTTTCCAAAGACCACTCTTTCTGATGCTCCCGATATAAAAGCATGTATTCATAAATTTTCGTGACCATTGCATCTGCCCGATAACAGGCTGCAAACGCCTCGCCAAGACGGCCGCTCAAAAGTCCTACGATGCTCAGATGCTCATCCAGCGGCGCATTCTTGATCTTCTGAATTATGGACGGATTCCATTCTCCTTTTAACAGATCTTCCACTGCATAATCCTGTTTGTACTTATAATAAAGCGCCAGATAGTTTGCAAAATCTTTTGCGATCATCTTGTGCTGGATATACTGATAGACCACATCCCTGTCCACTGTCTTTTCCAACATCTCATACACCTGTATCAGTTGGGATAAATCTTCCCAGCCTCTTGCTGTCGCAAATACTTTTCCATCTACTGTATTCTCAATCCGATAAAAATTCTTTCTGCGGATTTCAAGATAAGAGATCACTGCCGGGTGGATTCCCTGACGATATGCATATTCTTTCCATACTTCGAAATTTTCCTCCACATCGATCCGTTTGATACGATCCAGTGTCACCACGTCAAATTCACGCACGGATTTGTTGTACTCCGGTGGATTTCCCGCTGTTACGATAATCCAGCCTTCCGGCACCTTCTGATTTCCAAATGTTTTGCCCTGGAGAAACTGCAGCATCGTCGGCGCCAGCGTCTCTGACACGCAGTTGATCTCATCCAGAAACAAGATTCCTTCCCGAATTCCGGTCTTCTCAATCTTGTCATACACAGATGCGATAATCTCACTCATCGTGTACTCTGTTACAGATACCGTTTTCCCACCGTACTCTTTTTCCTGAATAAACGGCAGCCCTACCGCACTCTGTCTTGTATGATGTGTGATCGTGTATGCTACCAGCCCGATACGGCATTCTTTCGCAATCTGTTCCATAATCTGTGTTTTTCCGATTCCCGGAGGTCCCACCAGAAAGATCGGTCTCTGGCGGATCGCCGGAATCCGATAATCTCCAAATTCATCTTTGGCCAAATATGCCTCAATAGAATCTTTAATTTCCTGTTTTGCTCGCTTTATATCCATGTATCTCCTCCCATTTCTGATTCTTCTATAATAAGTTTCAATGCCCAGGCCGGCACGTCCACATCCCGGTAATCCTCCTGCATAAATACAAATGCCGTCTTGTATGCCGGCATTTTCCCCGGATAGATTCCGTAACCGTCTGTAAAATAGAGCAGTCCCTTCAATTCTTCAAATTCATGATTTTCCAACATCTGATCCACATATGCAAATGCCGGACGAAAATCCGTCCCGCCCTCTCCGTACAACTTTAGATGCTCCATATATTCTTTCAATTCTTCTTTGCTTGTGATCTTTTGGTCGGACTGCACAGTCTCATCACACTGCAGGATATGAATGTTGGTCTTTTTAAAAAAGCTGTCCTCTTCACACAAAATGCCATATGTCTCTTCCAGAAATTTTCGTACCAGATTTTGGGAACAGGACATGGATGTGTCGATCACAATCACAAATTCTGCAACTTTTTTGACTTCTTTTGTTTCCTGCGGTTCGATCAGCGGCATATTTCCGTACATTTGAAGTCCATAACTGTAAAACGTATAATCAAACGTATCCGGATCCACACCGATTTCCTCCCGAAACACCGCAAATTTCCGTAAAAATTCCCGGTAATCCTGTCGTTTCCTGTTTTCGATTTTTACCTGATCCAGAAAATCTCCGGTCTGCCTGGATGCCTCTTTTGAAAATGTCTCCAGATCGGTCTCCATCTCTTCATTGATCTCCTGCCATTTCTGGTTCATCTGCGGGCTTGGCTTCTGATCCGGTTTTTGATTCTCCCAGTATCTGTGGTCATCCTGATAAAACTCCTGCTCCAGCTTCAACAATTCTTTCTCTTCTAACTCCCAAGCAGTCAGAATCCGATAGATACGCTCGGCATTCAGAACTTTTTTCTCTGCTTCCAGCTTCCGGTAGGTCTCCCGTCTGAGAAGACTCCTGGAAAATCGGACACTTCTGTGATAAATCCCATCTATCATATGCTCTGCTGCAATATCACAGCTCAAATTCCAATAGCGCCCGTCCATGCCCTGTTTGATAAAATGCCGGAAAATACAGTGAAACACCATGTGCAGATATCCCCGGTTCACAAGAATCCGATTCTGCCGGTACAAGCCCCCAAGCTGCTGCGGGTGAAAATATATCACTGCTCCATCCGTTCCAAAGGGACTGACAGACGAATCCATCTGATATACAAAACTGCTCAGCGCCACATCCAGAAAACGCATTCCCAGATACAGCTCATCCCTTGCAGCACCTAAAATACTGCTGCCGATCTGTTGAAGCTTTTCGGCTGCTTCTCTACTGTTTTCTTCTTCCATACGCATATATCCCTTCTATTATACTGTAAATTTACAACACAAATTTTTTCTTTCTGACCGGCTGCATCTGCTGCCGTTCATTCATAAGCAGACTTAAAATCTCCGACTTCTGCTTGTCGGAAGCGCACTCGATTGCCATGTCCAGCCCCTCTGGTGTCCACAGTTTTTCTCCGGAAATCAGGCGTATCCTTTCTGTCTGTTCATTCTTGATCAGATATGGAACGATTTCTTCCAAATGAGACCTGATATATCCCTGATAAGCTGTTTCTCCCCTTGTCGAAAGCCGGATGGGAAACAAAAGCCTCCCGAAACACAGATCAATGAGTACAGGCAGCTTTTCCATCACCACTGCCATAGAAAACAATTCATCATATTTCTCGTAATCCAACTCCTTTGCCAGAAAACACTGCCGGTAATTGTTTCCCGAACCATGATGCTGGGTATACAAAATCCGGGCTGGCGTATTCTCCACTGCTTCTTCATAATGCCCCGGAAATACCAACTCCGCTTTCTGACCGCCAAATGCTCCGTTTTCGTAAACGAAAGTCACATCCATTCTCTGCCAAAGCTCTCCCAGAATCTCTTTTACACAGCTTTTACTTCCAAATTGCAAGTGAACAATCAGTTTCTGTAAATTTCCGCACACTGTAAACGCTCCGCTTCCGATCTGCATCAGATTGTCCGAGAATTCCAGCTTTTTTAAGTTTCTGCATCCATAAAAAATATAACGCCCGATCTCCCGCATGGTATTGGGAAAAACGACTTCCTCCACCGCATCGCCTGCAAGCAGTTTTTCCTCTGCCGACCTTTGTCCGATCTGATCCGTATCATATGTCTGTACATCAATCTCTTCCTTGTCTTTTCTTGCAGAAAACGCATAGGGCGCTGCCTTTATTACCGGTTTTCCCTCAATCTGCTCCGGAATGACAACCTGACTGTCTGTCCCGAAACACCGAACGATCTCTATCCCCTCTCCAGATACTCTGTAATGTATTTTCATAGAACTGCTTTTTCCTCCTGCAGATTGTTCTTACTAAGAATTTAGTTTATCATGGATTGTCAAATTCAACAACTTAAGACAGCGGTTAATCACGACAAACGCATGAATGATCCTCTTTTTCTGACTTTGCCTGCTGTCTCTTTTT
>OBZZ01000410.1_pt1 | contig 26826 bp, 24 predicted proteins | sample 1501451 | NCBI WGS metagenome assembly OBZZ01 (sample SAMEA2580274, study PRJEB22360) | human gut metagenome | biome: human gut; feature: human-associated habitat; material: faeces | place: Denmark | collected 2008/2010
GCTGCCCAAGTTATCCGCGCCAACGCCCTTGCACCCGGCGCCATCAACACGCCCATGAACGCGGCAGATTTCGCCGGTGATGGTAAAATGGCCGCCTGGGTCGCAAAAGAAACCCCAGCCAAACGTTGGGCCAAGCCGGAAGAAGTCGCCCAACTCACACTTTTCCTAGCCAGTGACGCGGCCGACTACATCCACGGCACCGTGATTCCTATTGACGGCGGTTGGTTGGAAAAGTAAACTGGAAACATTGTAAGAACTATTAACTGAATCGGAACCGCCCCGCGCGCTTCCACGACGATACTTATTTCCTTTGATCGTCGTTATTACTGGCAAAGCCACAAAGGAGAAACAATATGCAAACAACATCTATGACCCATCGTTCAATCGTCAGTCTCGCCAAAACCGCCATTGTCGCCGCCATCTATGTGGTGATGACCCTCATGCTTAGTCCATTAAGCTTTGGGATCGTTCAAGTCCGGTTCTCCGAGATGCTCAACTACACGGCGCTCTTCAATCGTCGGTACGTCTGGGCGGTTACGTTGGGTGTTTTTTTGGCCAATTTAGCCTCACCAACCGCCATTCTCGACGTCCCCATCGGCACAATCGGCACCTTGGCCTTCATCCTGCTCAGTCGCTGGCTCGCTAAGTTCGTCCACCAAAAATGGGCTAAATTTGCCATCATGGGCGTCTTATTTGCCCTCTCAATGTTTACCGTCGCCGGTGAGCTGGTCGTGCTCAGCAAGGTACCATTTTGGCCAACATACGGCACCATTGCACTAGGCGAAGCTATTTCAATGGCGGTCGGTGGCGCTGTGATGATGGTGCTGACACGGTTTGTGGACTTGGATAAGTGATTTGTAAGTTAAATTGCGAAAGTCTAGTTTTTAGACTTTCGGATCTGTGAGCGTCTCCTCGATGGTTTGGGGGCGCTTTTTTGATACGCTTGGTTGCAGCTGATCTATCGAAACGCAATGTTGACAATAGCGATTGGAGGAGATCGAAAAAAGGGATGATCGATTAACCGCGAAAGTCTAGTTTTTAGACTATCGGATTGGACAAGCGGGTTTTCGACTCTTCGAAGAATGCAAATAAACACCGAGTCAGTGACCTATGTAAAAGAAGCCATCAAATCGGTGTTTTTTTAACTTGGCTGGAGCTTTTGGTACCACTGTAGCTTTCAAGTGATCCTAACGCCCAAAAACCTACTTCTTATCAAGTGTCTTCATGACATCCTTGGCAATCAGCGTGTAATAATGCACGCGTCCTGCGTCATTAGGGTGCACACCATCATCGGCAAACCAATCATCGTTACCGCCCGCCAGATAATACCAATCCACCACATGCAGATTCGCATGCGTCTTAGCAGCGGCGTGAATCAACTTGTTAACCGGATCAATCCAAGCCTTCCCAGGAGCATAAGCTGTCACCCAGAAAACCTGACGATTACTCCCTAACTGATCCAAAATGCCATTAATGTCAGCTTCCGTCATCGGTCCATTCGTTCCCAGACTAATGACAACAGTATCCTTCAACTTCCCACTCGACTTCAACTGATCAATGATCGCCGGAGCCGCCTGAACTTGTCGGCCAACTTCAGCGTCAATCGACATCTGCGGGAAAAGCACCTTCAAATAAGCCGAACTCCCCAACATCACCGAATCACCAATGGCAGTCACCGGTAACGTCTTGGCGGCACTGATTTCGCTGTCGGTCAGGCCATAAAGGCGATACTGATTCAAAACTTTTTCCTTCTTAACCTTAGCCTTGGAATCCTTCTTAATCTTCTGACGCGTTTGCTGATTAACTGCGATCGCCTGCTCGGACTGGAAATGACGGAAGTAGAAATAACCTCCAACACCGGCAATGACGAGGCCTAGGGCGATGCATAGTATGATGTCACGCAAGCGTAAGCCGCTTTTTTTCTTCAAGTTTTTAACCCTCCAATGTTACTTGTGTTTATTTTAAACTAAAACTGGACTAAGGTGGTTACAAATCGGGGTCAATCTGAAGGGTTTGAAGAAATTTGTAAAGAGATTGTAATAAAGTATAACGTTTGGTTACCAAGAACTACTAAATAGGAGACGACAGCAATATAAAAAATTTGCGACTAGCAACAAAACGCAATTTCTCTCAAAAGATGGGTAGACTTAAACCCTTAAGCTAGGGTATTATGCTTTGGAGTGGATTTTTTGAAAAGTATCATTTGTGCGGGCTGCGCTGCTTGCAGACCGCATTTTGAGTACTGCTCACAAATGGAAAAAGGATTTTATATATGGGATTAGGTGGGAAGAATTAATGGACGAGCAAATTGATCTTGCAAGGCTTTGGAATGTATTTAAGCGTAGTTTTATTTTGATGATTGTTTTTGGGTTATTAGGCGCCATGTTAGCTTATTTCGGTGCAAAAACATTGATTTCGCCCAAATATGAAGCTTCAACTTCAATGTTAGTCAATCGGAAGCAGGACAATAATCCCAACATGCAATTGAATGCACAGCAGGCTGATATTCAAATTATTAATACATATAAGGATATTATTACACGACCAGTAATACTGCGTACTGTTGCAGATGGTCTAACTAGCCCGAGGCGCGTTCTTGTAAAGAAGGCAAAAAAAGCTGTTTATGGCACGCGTTACAATGCTACAACTGGCTTGAGAGAGCGCTATGTTGTGAATGAGGCGGAGCCAGCTAAGTACAAGCTAAGTCCTGCTAAGTACTCAAACATCACCGAAGAAGACCTTGATAAAATGGTATCTGTGTCAAACGCACAAAATTCTCAAGTGTTTACTGTAAATGTCCGTGACACGAGTCCTATCCGCGCACGGGATGTTGCTAATGAAATAGCAAGAGTTTTTAAGAAAAAAATTGCTTCAATCATGAGTGTATCCAACGTTTCAATTGTTTCAAAGGCGACAGCTGACTCTGAGCCAGTTTCTCCACGCCTTAAACTGATTAGCCTCATTGGGTTAATATTAGGTATTTCCATTGCATTTATTTGGGGATTGATTCGTGAACTTACTGACAGGACTGTAAAAGATATTGACTTTATCACAGACGATTTAGGTTTGGTCAACCTTGGTTTTGTAAATTATGTTCAGAAGATGAACGATATGGATCAAGCTATTGAGGCAACAAAGCAGAAGGATTCATCCAATCTTGACGATTTTGGATCGACCGATCTTCCGCAAAGAAGCAGACGTCGTGTTTAACGGAGGTGGCATGAAATGAAAGTATCTTTAAGAAGCATATTAGGCAGAAACAAAATTGACGACGAAACACAAAAAAATGGGGTAATGTTGGTTACTTTTGCTGAACCTAAGCATGCCGTTTCTGAACAGTTAAGGACGGTTAAAACTAATATTGAATTTGCAGGTGCGGCTTTAGATAGGTGTCAAGTAATTATGTTTACATCTTCGGCAATGTCAGAAGGTAAGTCAACAGTGGCAGCAAACGTCGCTGTAACATGGGCACAGGCAGGGAAAAAAGTACTGTTAGTCGATGCCGATTTACGTCGCCCGACAGTTCACGCAACATTTCGGACGCTAAACATTGATGGTGTGACAACTATTTTAACTGGCAAAACAACAGCTCAAGAAGTAGTTGAAGAGACCTTTGTTGATAATCTTAGTATTCTTACGTCTGGACCTATTCCACCTAATCCAGCTGAGCTTTTAAATTCTAAACGAATGGGAGAATTAATTGATTGGGCTCGTGAGAAGTTCGATATTGTAGTACTTGATGCCCCCCCTGTACTGGCTGTCTCGGACGTACAAGTTTTGGTGCCAAAGACAGATGGAGTCGTTGTAATAGCAAATATGGGGAAAACTTTGAAAAGTGATTTGAAACGGACGGTTGAGGTTTTGAAATTAGCTGATGCTAAAGTTTTAGGAGCCGTTGAAAGAATTAAGGCAAAACGTGGCGATAAAGGTTACGGTTATGGCTATGGTTATGGTTATGGCAATTCAAAATAATAGATAGGTTACTTAAATTTAATTTGGGGATATTTAAGATGAGAATATTAGTAGTTGGCGCGGGGCTTTTTGGTGCAACCGTTGCGCGAGAAAGAGCACTAAAGGGCGATATGGTGGACATTATTGAGAAGCGTAATCATATTGCTGGAAATGTTTATACAGAGAATATAGAGGGAATTCAAGTTCATCGGTATGGGGCACATATTTTCCACACGAGTAATCAGAATGTCTGGAAGTATGTCAATCAGTTTGCCAAATTCAACAGATTTACTAATGAAGTGATTGCAAACTATAAAGGCGAGATATATAACCTGCCTTTTAACATGAATACTTTCAATAAGATGTGGGGGGTTGTTACTCCCGATGAAGCAAAACAGAAGATTGGTGAACAGCGCCTAGCTATGGCCCACAAGGAACCTGAGAACTTGGAGGAACAAGCAATATCTCTTGTTGGAACGGATATTTACAACAAGCTTGTAAAATATTACACGGCGAAACAGTGGGGAAGGGATCCTAAAAAATTACCAGCATTCATTATTAGGCGCCTGCCAGTAAGGTACACCTATGACAACAATTATTTCAACGACGACTATCAAGGGATTCCGATAGGTGGCTATACGCAACTTGTTGAGCGAATGCTGGATTTGCCGAATATAACTGTATCGCTAAATACTGATTTTCTTGCTGATAAGAATCTTTATATTAATACTTACGATAAGATAGTTTACACTGGCATGATTGATCAATTTTTTGATTATCAACTTGGTACACTTGAATATCGTAGTCTTCGGTTCGAGACGGAGATTCTTGACAAGGAGAGTTTTCAAGGAAACGCTGTTGTTAACTATACGGATGAAGAGACACCTTATACAAGAATTATTGAGCACAAATATTTTGACTTTGGAAGGGGTAACAAAAACAAGACTGTCATCACACACGAGTATCCTGCTGGCTGGTCTAAGGGGAAGGAACCATATTATCCTGTGAATAATTCCAACAACAACCATTTGTTCACAAGGTATCGCGAGCTTGCGGCAAAAAAAACACCCAAGGTTGCATTTGGTGGACGGTTAGGGCTATATCGTTATTACAATATGGACCAAGTTATAGCAGCCGCCTTACAATTTTTAAAGAGTGGATTTTTTAGTGGTGATCAATCTTGACGAATTGTGGGTTGTTGAGACCTCATGATACCCTTCTTCTGAATAGAGGTGAGAATTACGAAAGTAGTTAAAAATCTTCTTTGGAACATGGGCTATCAGGTGTTTGTTCTGTTGTTGCCGATTATCACAATTCCATATGTTTCAAGAGTACTTGGGCCAACCGGGATTGGAATTAATGCATACACAAATTCAATAGTTCAATATTTTGTTTTGTTTGGCACACTGGGCCTAACAATGTACGGAAATCGTGAAATAGCATATAATCGTGACGATCGTCAAAAAATGTCAAACCTCTTTTGGGAACTTGCCTTACTTAGACTAGTTACAACGAGTCTTGCAATAATTGTGTATCTTGTTTTTATCTTATTAGTAGATCAGTATCAGACTTTCTATTTAATCCAAGGACTGTTACTTGTTGCAACTGCAGTCGATATGTCGTGGTTTTTTCAAGGCTTAGAGGAATTTCGAATAACAGTATTGCGAAATAGCCTTGTTAAAATAGTTTCTTTGGTTCTGATTTTTACTTTGGTAAAAAGTAGAAACGACTTGTGGATCTATATTTTCGTGTTAACTGGCTCTCAAGTTCTTGGTAATTTAACGCTGTTTCCATATTTGAAGACGTATATAAATAAGCCCATTTGGAAACAGTTGAATTTGATGAAACATTTGAGCCCCACAATTGCGATGTTTGTTCCACAGATTGCAACGCAAATATATTTGCAAGTCAATAAGACTATGCTCGGGGCATTTACGGGTGTTCAGGCGTCTGGGTTTTATGACAATTCAGACAAGATTGTAAAGATTTTATTAGCTGTTGTGACGGCAACTGGGACAGTGCTTTTACCTCATTCTGCGCATAGTTTTGCAAGTGGGCGGCATGATCAAGTCGAAAAATCTTTAACAAGGTCAATGCATTTTATATTAGTGTTGGCATGTCCGATGGCTGCTGGATTGGCTGGAGTTGCTCCAGTGTTCACAAAGGTTTTTTTTGGCGCAGACTTTTGGCCGGTCTCAAGTTTGCTTATGATTGAGTCGGTTATCATTATTCTAGTTGGAATTAGTAATGCGACCGGCGTACAGTATCTTTTGCCGACTAACCAGCTGGTTCCTTTTACCACTTCGGTTATTTTAGGAGCTATTGGTAATATAATCTTAAATATTCCTTTGATATTGCTTTATGGGGGCAATGGAGCAATGGTTGCAACAGTTCTTTCGGAATTCTTGGTCACAGGATACCAAGTTTATAAAATTAAAGGGCAGTTAAGTCTCAACGGTTTATTTAGAGAAACTTGGAAATACCTGGTGGCAGCTGTTATTATGGGATGTAGTGTTCGTATATTCGTATATACACTTTCTTTATCAAATGTTGTAGGACTGTTGGGAGCAGCAATGTATGGCATATTGGTGTACAGTATTGGCCTTTTGTTACTGAAGCCGCATGTTTTGATAAAAATGATTGTGGATTTTAGAAATAGATGATGTTGCAGTAAACTAATTTGCCTGTGCGCACATTAAAGTTACTGTCTTGGAAGAGAGTTGAGAAGTCATGGCAAAAAAAGTTCTTTTTGTTAGTTCCAGTGGGGGGCATCTAACCCATCTTTTAAAAATTGCGCCGGTATTTTCTGATTGGAATCGAAAATGGGTGACTTTCAATAAGGAAGATGCAATATCTTCCTTAAATGGGGAAAAGCTTGTTTTTGCTCATTTCCCTACTAATAGGAATATAGGGAATCTCATAAAAAATTTGTTTTTGGCGGTAAAAGTGATAAGGACATACAAACCAGATTTAATAATCTCTAGCGGTGCTGGAGTAGCTGCTCCATTTTTTTACGTTGGTAAGGTCTTTGGTGCACGGTTAATTTACATTGAAGTTTTTGATCGTGCTCACGCTGCTACTTTGACTGGCAGATTAGTTCATCCTATTACAGATGAATTTATTGTTCAGTGGCCATCAATGACCAGTGTATATAAAGACGCAAAAGATTTCGGGAGTATATTTTAACATATGATATTTGTGACAGTGGGAACACATGAACAACCGTTTAATCGTTTGATGAAAGAAATAGATAAAATTGCCTTACAGTTAGACAATGAAGAAGAAATTATAGTTCAATATGGATTTTCTACAAATATCCCTGAACATGTAACAGAAGCCGAAGCTTTTTTTTCATCGGAGGAAATGAACCAGTTAATGAAGAGGGCAAGGATTATTATCACACATGGTGGCCCCTCGTCTATTATTGAGGGTATACAACTAAATAAACCAGTGATAGTTGTCCCGAGGCAAAAGAAGTTTAAAGAACATGTCAATAATCACCAATTCTTGTTTGCTAAGGAAATGGAACAGATGAAATACCCGATGTTAGTTGTTGATGATATCGATACTTTGTCCTCTGCAATTGAGAAAGCACCAGAGTTATTGCGAAGTCGACCGTTTCATTCTCACACCGATGTTTTTAATCGTGAATTACGGCAACTACTTGGAGAGATGTTTCGCTGATTTTGGTAGGCTATAAGAATGAATTCGCTTAGGGGTAAGCTCATGCGTATACTTGTTATTAACACAGTTCCTTTTATGAAAAATGGCATTTCGCAGATGATCGTAAACTATGCTATAAATATGCCTAAGAGCATGAAGTGGGATGTCTTTGCGAATGAAGTTATCTCGGAAGATTATCGCGAGAATTTTAAGCGGTCAGATCTCAGAGTGATTGTGGCTCCATCACGCAAAAAACACCCCTTAGGATACTTACGATTGCTTGCCTCTACCATTAAGTCTTCCAAATATGATGCAATTTACATTCATTGCAATAGCTCAATGGTCGCATTGGATTTGCGATTCATTCGTCTATTTTTCCATAAGCTCATATTTGTACATGTTCACGGTGTGACAACTAATTATCCGAAAATGGAAAAAGCTTTGAGGGGATTAATGCCAAAGTCCAAGATAGTCAATTTCGCTGCAAGCAAGCAGGCGGGAAATTGGCTGTTCCATGATAAAAAGTTCTTAGTTATTCCCAATGCCATTAATTATCGTCAATATAGCTTCAGTTTATCTGCACGTAAAAAAGTCAGAAAAAAATTACATATTGGTGACAGGCAGCTATTGGTACTACAGGTGGGATTGTTTAATGAACAGAAAAATCAAATTTTTTCAATTAAACTATTAGAAAAATTGAAAGACAAAGATAATTTTCATTTTCTGTTTGTTGGAGATGGGCCTAGGAAAGCTGAAGTTATGTCATCTGTTAATAAAAAAAACTTGGGAAGATATGCCACATTCTTGCCGGCTTCGGGTGATATGCAAGAAATTTATTCTGGAGCTGATGTTATGTTGTTTCCTTCAATATTTGAACCCTTTGGAATGGTATCAATTGAGGCTCAGGCGAATGGTCTGCATGTTTTACAGTCAGAAAATGTACCTGATATTACGAGCATCGTCAGAGGACTGACAACAACGATATCGCTAAATCGGCCAGGAGATTGGCTGGATGCTATTAACCGTTCGGTAATTAGAAGTGGTAATGATGTTGATGAGGATCTCATTGGACGCGATTTTTCCCATAGTTCATATGATGTTCATTCAGCAGCTAAGAGCCTTGTGGATATTATGGATCGGGAGGTGAAGAGTCATTAGTTACTCGACTAAAAATCAACCCATTGATTTTGTTGTGACATGGGTCAATTCGCAGGATACTGCTTGGATAAAGGAAAAGAACAAATACTTAGGACTTGAAAAGAATACGACAAAACAATACACGGACAGTCGGCGTTATCGAGAAGAAGTTTCTTTTAAGTATTGGTTCAGGTCAATAGCGGAGAACTGTCCGTGGGTTCACAAAATTTACCTAGTAACAAACGGGCAAATTCCTGATTGGTTGAATGTAGCAAATCCGAAACTTTCAATCGTGTCGCATCAGGACATCTTAAGTCCCGATGCCTTACCTACATTTAATTCGAATGCAATAGAGACGGGAATAGCACGTATTGAAGGGTTGTCAGAAAATTTTGTCTTATTTAACGATGATATGTATGTTATCCATCGGACGAGAGAGGACTTCTTTTTTAAAGATAGCGTTCCAAGAGATGAGTTTATTTTGTACCCGTCTATTCCAAGAGATGATTTCGATCATATTATGGCGAATAATTTGATCTTAATTAATAATTCTCCGGAAATTAAAGATTTTAAGAAAAGAAATATAAGCAAATTGTTTTCTTTAAAGTATGGCGAAAAACTTATTTGGCAGTTCTTTGCCATGCTTTTGCCGGCAATTTCAGGCTTCAGAAATCCACATGTTCCCATTTCATATAATAAGTCGCAATTTCTTGAAGTTGAGCAGAGGTTTAAGCTTAGTTTTAAGAAAACAGAATTTCATCGGTTCAGAAATAACAAAGATATTAGTCACTGGGTGGTTCGCTATATTCGACTTTTGAGAGGTGAGTTTGAAACAAGGTCACCTAAAGAAGCCGAATACCTTTCTATTTCTGAGGGCGTGCTGGGAGTGTTACATAGAGTATTCAAGAAGGAGCGCGTAAAGCTCTTATGTTTAAACGATGATGATCTTGATGTCTCTCCCGCCACACTAAGGGATGTGAATAGTTTCTTTGAAAAGGAGTTCCCCCAAAAAAGCTCGTTTGAGGTGTAAGGATGTTAAAGAAGTTGAGAGTTAGGTTGAGCAAGGTGCAGTGGCTAGTCAGTTTGCGTGACTTCGTTTATTCGCTTTTTTATCCATTTTTTTTCCACATGAATCGGATGCCCCACTATCAAGTTTATAGTATTGTTGAAAGCTCAAAAAAAATTGCAAATCACGAAATGTCACTTTCGAGATTTGGTGATGGTGAAATAAGATGGTTGTTAAATGTTCCTGTCACGCACAGCTTTCAAAAAAATGATAGACTGTTAAGCAAAAGATTGTTGGAAATTTTAACGGATAAACACAAAGAAGGATTTGATATTTCTTTACCAGCACTACCGACCAGAAAATCCGGGTATAGGCTTGGAGAACAGATAGCGTGGCGAGCTTTTTGGGTGCGTTATGGTAATCGGTTGCGCCCTCTAATTGACACGGATAAGATTTATCAAAATACTTTTGTTACACGACCATATCTATCTTATAAGCCTAAGTATCGTCATCGTTCAGGTGATGTCTTTGAAAACTTGAAAAAGTGTTGGGAAAAGAAAGTTGTATTGGTGGTTGAGGGCAAGTACACAAGATTCGGTATAGGGGATGACCTATTAATAAATGCATCTGAAATAAAGAGACTCATTTGTCCCGCAACTAATGCATTTGAATCCTATGATCAAATTCTTCGCGAAACTTTGAAGATTTCGCGAAATTATAGCCAGCAGGAGCTAGTTATTTTGGTCGCATTAGGCCCAACCGCCACTGTCCTGTGTCACGACATTTCGGAGCATGGTTATCAAGCGATTGATATAGGTCATACTGACATCGAATATTCTTGGTATCATGCGGGTGCTAGAAAAAAAGAAAGCGTTAGTGGAAAATATGTCAATGAGGCAAATAGAAGACTTGTCGGTGATCTTCAACCAGAGGATCGGGAAATATATCAGCGCCAAATAATAAAATCTATATAAGTTTACATTGGAGAAAATGTGATGGATTATTTGATTAACGAGTATGTTGAAGACTTTGGTAATGCTGGATCAAAAGCGCGTCGTGACATTTCAAAAATTTTAGAAGCCAACGGAGCGGAGATTATTAACTTGCCTTATGATTCAAAGAAATCACATTTGAGGCGAGAAGTTCAGACTTGGACAACATTAATGCGGTACTGGAACAAGGATTCATTTAAAGGCAGGATTATTGTTCAGTTTCCCTTACGTCTTAATGTTCTCGATCAGGTGGGGGTCCTTCACATGGTCAAAAAGTTTAGGGCGAAAGTTGTAATTATTCATGATTTAGAAAGCCTGAGAAAAGATGATCAATCTTTCATTAAATCAGAAGTCACTTTTTTAAATCGTTTTGATCTAGTCATATCACATTCAGAAAATATGACTAGGTATTTAAGAAGCAACGGTGTAAAAGCAAAAATACGTAACCTTTATCTGTTCGATTATCTCAGTAACCAACCAAATAAGGCCAGTGTGTTAGGGGATACAAATAAAAAGTCAAAGGTATTTTTTGCAGGCAACTTGGAAAAATCTTTATTTCTCGAAAGAATTCCAGCCTCTTTGAACGAAAGACTTTATGTGTATGGATTAAATGCAACAGAAAAGATGAAGACCGATTTAAAACACTTCATGGGTTTTGTTGAAGGTGATAGTTTACCCACTAAACTGAAGAATGGTTGGGGTCTGGTATGGGACGGTCCTAGTCCACGTCAACCAAAAGGCGTTTTGGGCAATTATCTAGCGTATAATGCACCTCATAAAACTTCGCTATACATCGCTGCAGATGTTCCAGTTATTGTTTGGAGTGGAGCTGCAAATGCGGACTTTATTAAAAAAAATTCTCTTGGTATTGTGGTTGATTCTTTAGAAGAGGTAAATGACAAACTTGAGTCTCTAACCGACAAACAGTACAATTCAATCCTTCGAAAGGTTAGTGATTTTTCAGCAGCACTTCAAAGTGGAAAGATGATAATGGGTTTGTTACGAAACGAGGGTTAAAGATGAAGGCGGAAAGCGAGACTAGAACTAAAAGAACTTTTGGGGCTGATCTTTTCCTTTTGGTTTATTTTTTTCTTTTACTAATATATGGAATTATAGCGGAGTCGATGATTAATCCAATTGGCCAGAGTTCCTCATACCCTCAGCTATTGTCTTTCGGATTACATTTTCCTTATTATTGTTCTTTAATACTTTTGCTCATCGCGTTTTTCCAGAGCAGAACATTACAGAACTGGATCGTTTCGGTTCTAATTTTTATAATCTTTGGACTTGGCTATTTCTTTGTTAATCGCCAGCCTGATATTCTTGTCTTTCTTTGCATGGCATGGAGTTCCAAGGCTGTTCCTTTCAAGAGGCTAGTTCGGGTAGATGTTTTTGCTAGATTCTTAGTTGTAATATCTTTATTTGTTATTAATCTAACGCAGATATTGCCAACAAGCCCGATCGAAATCCGAGATGGAATGAGTCGTTTGACTTTAGGTTTCCGTCATCCAAATGGTTTGGGAATGTACATCATGATGCTTGCGATTGAATGTTTCTACCTCTATTCAAAGAAAAGGCGTTGGCCCATATTTGCACTTTTCATTTCAGGGACTGTCATCTATTTGTTAACGGATTCCCGAGGTGCCTTTTTATCCCTGATATCGTTTTCGATACTGGTTTTTTTGAATAACCTACTTGTTAACCAGCGTCTTCGTAGACTCCTCATGAACGCTTGCCTTGCTATTCCAGCGCTTAGTTTTGCGGGTTCGTTATTTACATCTGTTTTTCTTCCAGCCAATTCCAGGCTGTTTCAGGTGCTGAATGACTGGATGTCCGGACGGCCAGAACTGTTAAAAATAGTATATGAATCTTATGCGCAAAAAAGCTTTTTTGGGAGTGATATTCCTGAACTGGCAAATGATTATTATACTTGGTCTGTAGGAACAAAAAGTTTATTCGTAGATAATCAGTATATGTATTCACTTATGATTTTCGGTTGGTTTGGGGCGTTTGCTGAAATAGTATACGCATTTTATTGTTCACTTAGAGCTAAACTCTTTAATGATGAAAAACTGCTTTTTTGGCTAACTGCTATGGCTCTTTTCGGATTAGCTGAGCATAAGTTATTAGTAGTGGATATGGCGCTACCATTTTTGAGTTTGGGAAACTTAGCGAAGACTACTACCAAGTAAGCATTTACGTGGTTTGTAATTTTGATGCTGTTGATATCGGAGAACCGAATAATATTTTTTGTGGGTGAAAGAATCTGCTAATGAAATCTTATGTCAACTTACCTTGCTTAGAAACTTGGAAACTTGTTGCTCATAGGCTAAGAATGTTATATGATGTTTAGGAATGTATGAAGTTTTGGGGCCTTTAACACTAGCTCATAGATACTGGAGGGGTAAATTTGGAGAGCGCATCGGAACATAGACAAGCAGACGTTGAGCAGGTTAACATCAGTGCACTGACACCAACATATCTAGTGACAAAGCGTTGTTTTGATATTGTAGCCAGTTTGTTTGGTCTTGTTTTACTTAGTTGGCTTTTTTTGTTAGTGGCGTTGTTGATAAAGATAGATGATCCACATGGCAAGGTGTTTTATTCTCAGTCTAGACTGGGGAAAAATGGTCGTGTTTTCCACATGTGGAAGTTTCGATCTATGATAAACGGTGCTGATAAACTAGTTGATAAGTTACTTAACAAAAACGATGTCGAGGGGGCAATGTTCAAGATTAGGGATGATCCTCGTATAACGCGTGTGGGGCGCGTTTTACGGAAATATAGTCTTGATGAATTGCCACAGCTGTATAACGTGCTACGAGGAGATATGTGCTTGGTTGGACCGAGACCGCCGTTGCCACGTGAAGTAGCTAAGTACACAGATTATGATCGTCAAAGGCTAACCGTTGTGCCTGGTGTTACTGGATTGTGGCAGGTTTCTGGACGCAATGATCTTGGCTTTTCTGAAATGGTTGCCCTAGACATTCATTACATTAATAATGCGTGTGTATCAGAGGATTTAAAGATTCTATTTAAAACGGTTCTTGTTGTGCTATATCCCACTGGTGCTTATTAGCCATCAAGGATGAGTGTTTCAAATTTGTCTGATTTGCCTGCAATTAACAGAAGCACGAACCTGTGGCAAACATAGGGTTGCGCTTTTTTTCGTTTTTCGACTTGAAAGTAAGCGCTCACTAGTACAACGTAATGTAGGCGTCTAGTGTAAGCGCCTGATAGTACAGTACCTGCAAACACTGAGATCCTCCTTCTATACTTGTTCTATCAAGCAGATTGGAGGATTTTTTATGTCTCAAGCCAACGACATGGTTCCCGTTAAAATGATTAACCACGATGGCGCTTCCGTTGTCGTCAAACCCAAACTAGGAGCCAAAGTAAAACTGGATGACGCCGAGATACTTTTCTACAATGGCATCGACAAGGTGATGGCGCACATTATTTTACAGGAGCTGATGAAAAACATGATTCCAGACCTGTCAAAGGCTAACATCTACATCATTTGTGGCCGCACCGATATACGCAATGAAGGAGGTCATCCAATGTTGCCACCTTTGCCATCAAAGTTACCATCAAGAGCGAAGAATTTTAATATTCATAAACCTAAGAACTTTTGACATATTGGAGTTTTTCCTGAGTCATGGACATAACGAAACATTGTTGTGAGCACGGACCATTTTTGGGGCAAAGCTAATAATTTGATTGGATGAGTGAGTCAAAAAATACGTCACCTTGCAGATTGGTATCGCGTCAATGGACAGCCAGATAGAGATAGGACGGATCTTTTTGAAGGTAAATAAATAAAGCTCCACCATGAATTGATTGAAGTTCAATTCGTGATGGAGCTCTTTTTATAAGCTTTTACTTCGCGTCTAACGCCTTTTGAATCACATCATGTCCACGGCTAAGTTCCGCGTCCGACATCACTTCAAAGGACTGACCATCAATATTCTGACCAGTACCATGCAGCTGATCACTCTTGATCGTATTGCCAGCATCACGGTAATCGGTTGCCAAGTTCTTAACCGACCCTAGCGAAACATCAGTCCGAACATTCTTCCCAACAGCATCGAGGAATTTCTGACTCAACACAGTCGTTGGATTCTTCTTAAGTTTACCGATAACCGACGTCAAAATAAGCTGTTGCCGCATCTGACGGCCATAATCTCCTTGAGGATCGTCATACCGCATCCGTGAGAACTTCAAGGCGTCACTGCCGTTTAAGTCATATGACTGACCCTTAACAAATGATTTGCCTTCATAGTCAAAGCTTAATGGCGAGGTTACTGTGACGCCACCAACGGCATCTACCATCTGTTCTAGGCCTTTCATGTTGACGAGCAGGTAACCATCCAATTTGATGTTTAACAGCTTCTCAACGGCTTCCATGGCGGTGTCGGAGGAACCGTAAGAATAGGCTGCGTTGATTTTGATTGTGACGTCATCAAAATCGACTTTGGTGTCACGTGGGACTGAGACCATGGTGGTTGTTTTTGATTTGGGGTTGAGTACCATCACGATCATGGTGTCGGTACGGCCTTTGTAGGAGCGGCCAAGTTCGCCTGTGTCTGTACCGAGCAGTAAGTATGCGACCGGCTTTTTGCTGGTGGTTTTATCATCGGAAGATTTGTTTGTCTTCTTATTATAGGAATATATTTGCGATGTCGAGTTGTGAACCATGTAGTACACGAAGCCGCCAAACCCCAGCGCAGCAACGAGTACGACGAGTAGAACGCGTACTAGGATCTTTTTCATCTTTGAACCTCATTTCCTCCGTAATCTTTGCATATTATACCGCAAAGTCTGCCAGCTCGCTGATCTATTGTGAAACGTTAACAAACTGTTACAAAAAAATTTGACCTTGGGAGCGCTTCATTAGATACTAGATAGTATTGGAAGGGGAACTGAATGATGATTGATGTGCATTGCCATATGTTACCGGGAATTGATGATGGTTCAAAAGACTTAACCACGTCGCTTGAATTGGCACAGGCGGCGGTGGCTGATGGGATTACGCATGCGTTGATGACGCCGCACCATATGAATGGCCGGTATACGAATCATGCGACTGACGTGATTCGGATGACAGATGAGTTTCAAGACGAGTTAGACCGCCGCAATATTCCACTGACGGTTTTCCCGTGTCAGGAAGTGCGGATTAATGGGCAGTTGTTAGAAGCAATTGACCATAACGACATTCTGACTTGTGACGTGAGCGGGCATTATGTGTTAATTGAATTTCCGTCTGACGATGTGCCGCTTTATACCCAAAATATGTTGTTTGAAGTGATGCAGCGCGGCATGATTCCGGTCATTGTCCATCCTGAGCGGAATACCCGACTGATGAAGCATCCCGGTTTGCTTTATCAGATGGTCGAACGCGGCGCCTTTGCACAGGTGACGGCTAGCAGTTATGTGGGCACTTTTGGGAAAAAAGTACAACAATTTTCCGAAGACATTATCGATGCGGGGTTAGCACATGTCTTTGCCTCTGATGCCCATCACTTACCGGGTCGCAGTTATGAGATGAGTGCAGCGTTCAAGCGGTTGACTCGTAAGCGTGGCGAAAAGAAAGCCCGAATTTTTGAGGAAAATGCTCGCGCCTTGGTTAATGGGGATCCGTTAGTCCGGTTTAATGAGCGTAAGGTTGAAAAGCGTTTGTTGTCGCGGTATTAATCAACTGAGAAACGCCTTGATTGACTTAGCGTGAGAAAAAATTAGCACTCGAGTTGCGTGAGTGCTAATTTCATGCTATAATACATTATGTAAATAAGGAAAAGGCGCAACAGTATCAGTGCCAACAAGTGAATAAGCACGACACGAAAGTACTGCCAGAGCGCCTGGGAGTGCTTTTTTGTAGAGCGTGAACAGGGCCGCTTAGAAACCGGAGTGTAAGTGGCCTTGGATGTGCTGGTCGGGTTTTGACCAGTGCATCCAAGGTCCTTACACGCAGGTTTCTGGCCCTGAGAACGCGTTTAGGAAAGCAGCAAGGATCTTGTTCATCCTAACATGCTCCCCGCCATCACCGCCTTTTCCCCGCATATTCCCAACAAGGAGGAATTCGACTATGGCAAACTTTAACGATCCGTTTTTCAATCATGACATGGACGATGTATTCAATCAGATGCTTCAAGGAATGGGTAAAGGCGAGTCAGCCCGCTATGTGGTGAATGGCCACGAAATGACGCCGGATGAATTTGCGCAGTATCGGGCGACTGGTCAGCTGCCAAAGCAAGGCGATGAAATCCCGGTTGAAACGACTGGCGAACAAGCGGTTAAGAAAGGCGGTATTCTTGAAAAGCTTGGCCGCAACCTGACGCAAGAAGCCAAGGATGGTCTGCTTGATCCGGTGATTGGCCGTGATCACGAAATTCAGGAAACTGCCGAAATTTTGAGTCGACGGACGAAGAACAATCCAATTTTGGTCGGTGACGCTGGTGTCGGCAAGACCGCGGTAGTTGAAGGCTTGGCACAAGCGATTGTGAAGGGCAATGTACCTGAATCAATTAAAGACAAGCAGATTTGGTCGATTGATCTGTCGAATCTGGAAGCAGGCACGCAATATCGTGGCAGCTTTGAAGAAAAGATTCAGAATCTGATCAAAGAAGTGAAAGCTGCTGGCAATGTGATTCTGTTCTTTGATGAAATCCATCAGATTCTTGGCGCCGGTGCAACTGGTGGCGAAGAGTCTGGCGGTAAGGGGCTCGCGGATATTATCAAGCCGGCTTTGTCGCGTGGTGAAATCACTGTGATCGGTGCGACGACGCAAGATGAATATCGCAATACCATTATGAAGGACAGCGCCTTGGCACGCCGGTTTAACGATGTCACGATCAATGAACCGAGCGCGGCCGACACGGTCAAGATTCTGGAGGGCGTCAAGAAGCTTTACGAACAGCATCATCACGTTCAGTTACCGGAAAATGTTTTGAAGGCGGCGGTAGATTACAGTATTCAATACATTCCACAGCGCTCTTTGCCGGATAAAGCAATTGACCTCATTGATATGACCGCGGCACACTTAGCAAGCAAGCATCCGATTGTTGACAAGGTGGAACTGGAAAAGCAAATCAAGGATCTCAACGCGCAAAAGGATGTAGCGGCAAAGGCTGAAGATTTTGAAAAAGCTGCCAACCTTAAGAAGGAGATTGCCGACAAGCAACATCAGCTTGAAGGAACGAACAACGAGAAGCCTGTCGTCGCAACCCCGAATGATGTCGCTGTAGCTGTTGAACGTTTGACTGGCATTCCGGTTTCCAAGCTGGGTGCATCCGATATTGAACGGCTGAAAGGCATTGGTAAGCGCCTGAAGGGTAAGGTAATTGGCCAAGACGAAGCCGTTGATATGGTTGCTCGCGCTATTCGCCGGAACCGGGCTGGCTTTGATGAAGGTAACCGCCCAATTGGCAGCTTCCTGTTTGTTGGACCAACCGGTGTCGGGAAGACCGAATTGGCTAAGCAGTTGGCGTTAGATCTTTTCGGCAGTAAAGATGCGATCATCCGGTTAGATATGTCCGAATATAGCGATCGTACAGCGGTATCCAAACTGATTGGCACCAGCGCAGGTTATGTTGGTTACAATGACAACAAGAATACGTTGACAGAACAAGTACGGCGCAATCCTTATTCCATCGTCTTACTCGATGAAATCGAAAAGGCTGATCCACAAGTCTTGACGCTGTTGCTGCAAGTCTTAGACGATGGTCGGTTAACAGATGGCCAAGGTAATGTCGTTGACTTTAAGAACACCGTCATCATTGCCACTTCCAATGCTGGGTTTGGCAATGAAGCATTAACTGGCGAGAAGGAGAAGGACGAAGATTTGATGAAGCGGTTGGCGCCTTACTTCCGTCCTGAATTCCTGAACCGATTTAACGGGATTGTTGAATTCAGTCACTTAACCAAGAATGATTTGGGTAAGATCGTTGACTTGATGCTTGAAGACGTCAACAAGACTTTGGCGAAGAAGGGCATCACGCTCACCGTGACGGATGCAGCCAAAGATTGGTTGATTGCCCAAGGTTACGATGAAGCGATGGGTGCACGACCATTACGGCGGGTCATTGAACGCAACATCCGTGATAAGGTTACCGACTTCTACCTGGATCACCTGAAGGCTAAGAAGTTACAGGCTGACTTGATCGATAGTGCGATTATCGTCAGTGAAGTGCAACCAGCAAGCGACAAGCCAAAGAAGGAAGCTAGCGGTGCGAAGTAATGCGCACAGCGGCCGTCAAGCGAGAAAAATCGTTTGGCGGCCGCTTTTTTTGCTTTGAAAAAGTAGTATAATAAAATTTGAAATAAATTGTGCCCGTCTGTTTTGCCCACAACTTTTAGAACGATCAGCATGAAGGCTTATTAAAAGACAATTTATCGCCAGTATTTTATATGTCTGATTATGGTGAAAATATTTGAATATTAGTAATCGAAAATTAATTTTTCAAAAATTGTTATTGAAAGCGGTATAAGCTTGTGCTAAATTTAAAGAGAGCCAACCGCTGATATGAAACTGATGTATCAGATTTTATGCTAAAAATTCACAAACTTATATTGACTTAATTTGGCTGTAAATGCTGTTATTTATTGTTGGCGAGACTTAAGTTTTATAATGACCGTTCATCACTTAACTGCTAGATGTGCTTTGGCTTGATATTGATGGGTCATAACCAGAGTGGTCACGGTGTAAACGCTTATTTATTGTCATACGAGTCTCGTTGTGTTAAGTTATCATTAAGATAATAAAAAATTGTCTTGGGTGAATCAATATAAGCCGGTGAATGTTGTTAGCAACGAGCATGTGGGTGGTATTAGCTAGGAAACGATAGAAATATACTGTTGTTTCTGCGAGGGGTGATTGGATGATTAAGTTGTATACGTCGGGTTCTTCGAAATCAAGTCGAGAGGCTCGGGCATGGTTAGAAGCCAATGGGTTGCCATTTCAGGAAATTTCGTTGTCAAAGCAAGGTATCAGCAAGGAGCAGATTCTTGAGCTCTTGGCGCGGTCGGAGGATGGCGTTGATAGTTTAGTCTCGCGCCGATCTAAGGCATTTCAGGCACTTGACATTGATTTCGATGCGCTATCACTAAAGCAGGCGGTTGATTTGTTGGCAGAAAAACCGGCTATCCTGCGCCGTCCGATCATTGTGGATGAACGCCGACTGTTGTTTGGATTTAATCAAGACTCTGTCCGGGTCTTTTTACCACGTGAAGTCCGGCGGCAAAAGCTTTGGACGGCTTTGTTAAATAAATCGAGTGTGTGAAGTGTACCAACCAGCGTCACGTGCGGTGCTTGACCATCATTAACGATACAGAATATCGTTGATGGTGGCTTTTTTTATGGCGTGAATCACAGCCAACAGGAATTTTAGTTGGTATAGTTTTGACCCGCTATGGCAGAACTGCAGCGCCAACTTGTGCGTCCATCAAGTTGCAAAGCACGCTGAGGGTTAGCAGATATTTATAATTTTCTTGAAAAGTGTTGAAACCGTATACAAAAGCCGAAATTATGCTATCATATTGCCATGAGTCAAAAATTGGTCTATGCGAAAGGGAGCTGCATCATGGATTTGTACAGTGAATTGACGGCCAAGTATCAAACGGTTCCGGCCATTGCTACCGAGATTATCAACTTGGAGGCGATTTTGAACCTGCCCAAGCCAACAGAGGCGTTTATGAGCGATATTCACGGGGAATATAATGCGTTTCAGCATGTTTTGCGCAATGGCAGCGGTAATGTGAAGAGCAAGATCCGTTCATGTTTTCGGGATGAGATGACCGAGACGACTTTGCAGCGGTTTGCTTTTTTGGTGTATTACCCGTCGGAACGGTTGGCTGCGATTCATCAGGATCTGCAAGGGGATGATTTGCAGCAATGGTATCTGACCACTTTTCGCCGGTTGATTCGCTTACTGGCGTTTACTGCGACTAAATATACCCGTTCGAAAGTGCGTAAGGCGATGGCGCCGGAGTTTGTTTATATTACCGAAGAGCTGCTGTATAACGATGCGGACACGCCTGATAAGCTGGCTTATTATTGGCAGATTATTCGTAACTTGATTGTTTTGGAGCAGGCCGATGAGTGGATTGAGGCGACGTGTCGGACGATTCAGCGGCTGACGGTCGATCATTTTCACATTGTGGGTGATATTTATGATCGGGGGCCGGCGCCGGATCAGGTGGTTGAGAGTTTGATCAAGCGTGATCAGCGACATTCGGTGGATATTCAATGGGGCAATCATGATATTTTATGGATCGGCGGTGCGGCTGGTTCGGCGTTGTGTATTGCCAATTTGGTGCGGATTTCTGCCCGGTATAACAACCTAAGCATTCTTGAAGATGTTTATGGGATTAATTTGCGCCATTTAGCACGCTTGGCGGAACAATATTATCAGGATAATCCGGCTTTTTCGCCTAAAATGGGGCGCTCGGATCGGCCAATTACCGAGGCGGAACGGTTACAAATCACCCAGATTCATCAGGCAATTGCCATGATTCAGTTCAAACTTGAAGGCCCGGCCATCAAGCGGCGTCCGGAGTTTGAAATGGATCATCGGTTGCTGCTGGATAAGTTAGCCGCGGATTTTTCCACGATTCAGTTGAATGGGCATACTTATCCCATCACCAATGGCTGTTTTGCGACGGTTGACCCGGCTGATCCTTATCGACTTTTGCCGGAGGAGCAGGAGGTTATTGATTCCTTAGTCGAGTCCTTCACTCATTCGGAAAAGTTGCATCGCCATATGGACTTTTTGATGGATCGCGGCAGTATGTATCTGCGGTATAATCGCAATTTGCTGTTACACGGGTGCGTGCCGGTTGATGAAGATGGCAATTTCATTGGTTTAACGATTGAAGGCACGACTTATACAGGCCGGCAGTTGTTTGACATGCTGGAAGCCAATTTGCGCCTTGCCTACAGTCAGCCCACGGAAAAAGCAGACTTGGCGACTGATTTGCTATGGTATCTGTGGACCGGTCCGAATTCGCCGCTTTTTGGTAAGCACGACATGACAACCTTTGAACGGTACTTTATCAAGGATCCCGCGACGCATGCAGAAGGCCGTAATGCTTATTATCACTTGCGCAAGGATCCTGATTTCATCAAAAAAATTCTGCGTGAGTTTGTGCTTGATCCGGAAGTCGGTCACGTGATTAATGGTCATACGCCGGTGAAAAAAGGAACCGATCCGATCATGGCGAATAACAAAATGATTGTCATTGACGGCGGATTTTCAAAGCCTTACCAAAAGACAACCGGGATTGGCGGGTATACCTTGCTGGATAATTCGTATGGCATGCAGCTGGTCACCCATCAGCCGTTTACAACCAAAGCCGATGCGATTGCCAATTTAACTGACATTATTTCCACCCGCCGCGTTGTTGAAACGGAGGCACGGCGCCGCACCGTGGCAGAAACCGATATTGGCACGGCGCTCCAGGCTGAGGTGGAGGTGTTAAAACGACGCCTTGCTGAGTTACGAAATGGTGACTAACCACGGTTTTAAAATGAGCGTTGTTTGTCAGCAAGCATTTTATCCCGTATAGTTATTAACATAATAAGTTAGAAACATGGATAACCATAGAAAGGGTGGCTTGATGCAAAAAACGATGCGACATCCGGTGCTGAAATGGCTGTGGATCATGGCGGCGCTTGCACTTATTGCGGTGAGTATCAATATGTTTTACGCCCCGCATGCAGTGGCTGCTGGTGGTGCAACCGGGATCGCGATTCTGGTTCAGGAAGTGGCCGGGATTCAAGTTGGCTTAACTACCATGGCGGTTAATTTGCTGATGCTAGGGCTAGCATGGTTTTTCCTCGATCGCAGCACCTTAAAACGCATTCTTTTCGGCAGTTTCATGCTGCCGTTACTTTTGTGGATCACGCCTGAGATTAACCTTGTGACCGATCGGCTATTGGCCATTATTGTCGGGAGTGTGGTATTTGCTTTTGGGGTCGGCTTGCTTTACCAAATGGATGCTTCCAGCGGTGGAACGACGGTACCGCCGCTGATTTTCAAGAAATATTTTGGCTTGAAGCCGTCTGTTATGTTACTGATCACGGATGTCATCGTTTCGCTCTTCAATATTCCGGTGTCAGGTGTCGAAGCCTTTATTCTTGCCGTATTTGCACTCACGATTACGAGTCTGGTCATGAATTATGTCGAAACCGGCTTTGACCGTAAAAAAGCCGTTTACATCATGAGCGATCAACTGGAGATGTTGAAACAGCGGATTCGTGACGAAACGCCGCACGGTTTAACGGTGCAACCGGTTGTCGGCGGCTTTTCAGATGAAAACAGGGAGATGTTGATGGTCGTCGTTGAGCAAAGTGATTTCCGGCGCCTGATTGAACTGATTCATGGTATTGATCCCGATGCCTTTATTCTGACCGTAGCTGCGACTGAAGTTCATGGTGGTAGTATTTGAGTTGCTAATCGGTTTTTCGAATTTGTAAAGATTAAACAGCATGATAAATTGCTCAGTGACGATTTTTGTTCACAGGGCTTTTTTTGTTGAAATGACAGGGATAAACGCGCTGAGCAAGGCCTAAAAATAACTATATTTATAAAACGCCGCAAACCAACTTTTAAAAAGATTTCTTTGATAATTTGGTTTTAAAAAACGAAAATCGCTTATTATCAAGTATTATCCTGATTATAAATAACAAAAGCGACTTTTTAAAAGTAAGCATATTTGTTTACCCGCTTCATTAAATTGTGCATAATCTAAATCAAGAGATGGCCATCTCGAAGTTAATAGTGTGGTAAGTCATTTTGCAATATGGACTGGGGGAGTCTATATGTTTCGCAGAAGTCTGATCACTTTCGCTCTTGTATTGGGCGGGCTGTTTGGTACGACCACAGTCAGTCATACAATTCAGAGCCGAGACTTGGCCGGATTGCGCACCAGCACAAGGGAGAAAGCTAATGATGTAAGCACATCGAGCGATTTACTCAGAGCAACCGCTGCGGTGACGCCAGGAAAAGTCCAGGCACCAGCGCATCCTAGTTGGAGTGTTCGCTCAGGTCAAGCAGTCGTTAAATCGTCTGACCCAACACCATCCGGCCAGACAAAAGTAAGTCAACCAAGTGCTGTTAGCGCGCCGGCAACCAATCAGACCGCTTCATCAACAGGTTCCGCTGCATCCGCTTCAAATGCGTCAGCCGGAACCGCAACCGCTGGCACATCAACCGCGCAATTTACTGTTGCAGCGGCACCAGCTAAAACCGCATCAGCCGCCACGAACCAATCAGCAACTCAACCAACCGCTCAGCCGCAAGCACAACCGGCGAAACCGGCAGCAGCTTATGCGAGTCGGGTATTAATGTTTGCCGGGGTCACCGTTCCGTACATTATTGGTAATGAAAGTATGGACGCCGCGCCAATAAACGGTGCCGCAACTTGGGGCGGTCAGGCAAATTACAGCAACGTCAGCGGGCAGAATACGCACTTTATCGGGCATAATCCCGGTGCGTTTGCTGCGATGCTTTCGCTTGGTATCGGTTCGCCAATTACGGTGACCGATGCTGCTGGAAGTCCGCGCACGTATCACGTTTATCGGTTAGTTCAGGTTTCGCCTGAAGCCGTTACAGCTGACGGTCAGGATCTTTGGAACGAAATTACCGGTACAGGTGGCGGTCAGCGCATTACGCTCCAGACTTGTGTTGGTGATTATTGGCGCTTAATTGCCTTTGCTCGCTAACAGGTGTGAATCAAAATCGTCAGTTTGTTTGGATGAGTTTTAGAAGAAAGATCGCGATATCAATGGCAATACAAAAGCAGCTGCCAGCGCATGAAGATGCGTTGACAGCTGCTTTTAATTTGCAGTTTGAAATCGGTGCGTGACGTTTGCTTTAATCAATCGGTACATTGACAATCCAGCCGTCTGGTGCAGGGACGTCGCCAAACTGAATACCCGTGAGTTCGTTATAAATCGCCTGAGTATGTGGGCCGACTTCGGTTTCGGAATAGAAGACATGTTCGTGATCGTTGTATGTGATGCTGGCGATAGGCGTAATGACCGCTGCAGTTCCGCACGCGCCTGCTTCACCAAACTGGTCTAAATCGGTAATGGCAATCTTGGTTTCTTCGGTTTTCATGCCGAAGCGATCATGTGCCAGCGCCAAGATTGAGTATTTGGTAATACTTGGCAGAATCGAAGGGGACTTCGGTGTTTTAAGGGTTTTACCGTCCTTAGAGATACCGAAAAAGTTAGCTGAACCCACTTCTTCAATATATTTATGTTCGATCGGATCAAGGTAAATCGCATCGCCATAACCATGTTCGTGGGCAAACTTTCCGGCTTGTAGCGAGGCCGCATAGTTACCACCCACTTTAGCCTGACCGGTGCCGTAGTGAGCAGCACGGTCATGTTGATCGGCCACCACAAACTTGGTTGGCACCATGCCGCCTTTAAAGTAAGGACCAACCGGCATCGCGAAAACATCAAAGATATATTCTTTGGCGGGGGCAACGCCAATATTAGGGCCAACGCCGATTAACATGGGACGTAAGTATAAAGTTGCGCCGGTGCCATATGGCGGTACGTATTCATGGTTAGCGGCAACGACTTGTTTGACCGCCTCAATGAAGCGATCTTCAGGAAACGGTGGCATTAAAAGTTTTTCTGCTGAGTTGTGCAGACGGTGGGCATTTTGATCCGGACGAAAAAGCTGAATGGCTCCTGATTTGGTGCGATAAGCCTTGAGTCCTTCAAAAGCACCTTGCCCATAATGTAAAATTGGCGAACCTTCATTCAAAGTTAAATTGGGATCGCTTGATAAGGTGCCGTCATCCCAAGCGCCGTCTTTCCAGTGGGCAACATACCGATAAGGCAGTTGCATGTAATCAAATCCTAGATTGTTCCAATCAATATCGACGCTCATCGTCATCCCTCCAGTGGGTGGTTGCGTGGGTTAAAACACAAGATTGACAAATCCCGAGATCGGTTTGGAAAACATTGTGTTTTCATTAAATAATATAGCCTATATGTTAGATTATTCTCACAAATAACTCAACCAAAAAAATTGTATTTACTGTTAATATTTTTCGAAAGCGGTTACAATTAACGGCGAGGAGGATTATATTCCTCTTGGCAGTGAGGGTGGTCAGATTTAAAAAAAGTGATCCGGTGAGCGTTTCTTGAGCCTTTTCATGGTCGTGCTGTTACACTTGTGGCGGAAGGAAATATTCGTGATGCTTGAACCACATGCAACGAGTCGGATGATGTGATTGGGGGAGTGATCATGATCCAAGGATTACAAGATTGGTTATACCTCTTCAACTCAGGGCAGGATTTTCAAAGTTACAATCGGTTTGGTGCCCATGAAGTTTCACCTGGCAAATGGTCGTTTCTCGTCTGGGCGCCACATGCCCAACAGATTAAAGTTGTCGGCGATTTTAACGATTGGCGCGGCAGTCCGCTGACCCGGCAAGGAGAAACCGGCTGTTGGTACGGCGAACTCGCAGCCAAGAAAGGACAGTTGTATAAGTACCAGGTGGTCGGTCCGGATGGGGCCACGCATGAAAAGATTGATCCATATGGGTTTGGATTTGAACGTAAGCCAGGCAGTGCTGCCCGACTGGTTGATATTCCGCGAATCAAATGGCATGACGATTCGTGGCTAAGCAAACGCAGTAAGTGGCGGCCATATGCTGAGCCACTGGCAATTTATGAGGTGCATTTAGGTTCTTTTATCCGCGACACGCATGCCGGTCCGGATGGTGGGTATATGACCTATCAGGATGCGATTGATAAGCTGATTCCTTACGTTAAGGAATTGGGGTATACCCATATTGAGTTTTTGCCGTTGATGGAGCATCCGCTTGACGCTTCATGGGGCTATCAGCTGATGGGTTACTTTGCCCCGACAAGCCGGTTTGGCGACCCGGCAGATTTCCTCAGGTTTGTTGATGCCGCTCACGTCGCCGGCTTGGGCATCATCATGGATTGGGTGCCAGGGCATTTCATTAAGAACACCGATATGCTCGCTCAATTCGATGGTACCCCGACGTTTGAATATACCGATCCGCACCGCGCTGAAAATGTTCGCTGGGGAA
>OBZZ01000471.1_pt1 | contig 22623 bp, 20 predicted proteins | sample 1501451 | NCBI WGS metagenome assembly OBZZ01 (sample SAMEA2580274, study PRJEB22360) | human gut metagenome | biome: human gut; feature: human-associated habitat; material: faeces | place: Denmark | collected 2008/2010
TCTCCACCCGAGCATTGAATGAGGCTCCAACGCAAGTTGGGGCCTTTTTTCATATTGGCACACAAGGTCAAAGGCGGCACCATGATCCTCCTGGTCGACAAGATCGAAAAAAGCTTCGGCGCGCGCGTCCTCTTTAGCGGCGCGTCCTTCCAGATCAACCCCGGCGAGCGCTTTGCGCTCGTGGGACCCAACGGCGCCGGCAAAACCACCATGCTCAAGATCATCATGGGCATCGACAGCCCCGACGCCGGCCAGGTCCAGTACGCCAAGGACTGCCAGGTGGGCTACCTAGAGCAGGAAACCAACCTGGAGCAAAAGGACACCACCATCCTTGCCGAGGTCATGGCCGCTGCCAAGGAAATCCGCCGCATGGGCGAGCGCGCCAACGAGCTGCAGGCCCAGATCACCGAGCTCTCCGAGCAGGGCAAGGACGTCGACGCCCTCCTCAACGAGTACGGCCAGGTCCAGGACCGCTTTGAGCATCTGGGCGGCTACGAGCTCGAGAGCAACGCGCGCAAGATCCTGTCCGGCCTGGGCTTTAAGGTCACCGACTTTGAGCGCCCGTGCTCCGAGTTCTCCGGCGGCTGGCAGATGCGTATCGCACTTGCCAAGCTCTTCCTGCGTCACCCCGACCTGCTGCTTCTGGACGAACCCACTAACCATCTGGACCTCGAGAGCGTCCAGTGGCTGCGCGGCTTTATTGCCAACTACGACGGCGCCGTCCTCATCGTCAGCCACGACCGCGCCTTCATGGACGCCTGCGTCGACCACGTCGCCGCACTCGAAAACCGTCGCGTAACCACCTACACCGGCAACTACAGCAGCTACCTCAAGCAGCGCGAGGACAACCTGGAGCAGATGCGCGCCAAGCGCGCCGCCCAGGAGCGCGACATCGCCCACATGCAGGTCTTCGTCGATAAGTTCCGCTACAAGCCCACCAAGGCAGCCCAGGCCCAGGAGCGCATCCGCAAAATCGAGCAGATCAAAAAGGAGCTCGTCATCCTGCCCGAGGGCCACAAGCATATCGACTTTAAGTTCCCCGACCCGCCGCGCTCGGGCGATATGGTCGTGGGCCTCGAGGGCGTCTCCAAGTCATACGGCGACAAGCACATCTACAGTGACATCGACCTCAAGCTCTACCGCGGCGAGCATGTGGCGCTCGTCGGCCCCAACGGCGCCGGCAAGTCCACGCTCATGAAGATCCTCGCCGGCCTGGAGCCACCCACCACCGGCACGCGCGACCTGGGCACCAACGTCGGCGTCGCCTACTATGCCCAGCACGCGCTCGAAGGCATGACCGAGTCCAACACCGTCCTGCAAGAGATCGACACCGTCACGCCCAAGTGGACCGTGCCGCAGCAGCGCAGCCTGCTGGGCGCCTTCCTATTTAGCGACAACGATTCCATCGAAAAGCAGGTCCGCGTCCTCTCTGGCGGCGAAAAAGCGCGTCTGGCACTGGCCAAGATGCTCGTGGCCCCCGAGGCGCTCCTGTGCCTGGACGAACCCACCAACCACCTGGACATCGACTCGGTGGACATGCTCGAAAACGCCCTGCAAAACTTCCCCGGCACCATCGTGCTGATCAGCCACGACGAGCACCTGGTGCGCGCCGTTGCCAACCGCATCATTGACATCCGCGATGGCAAGGTCACGGTCTACGACGGCGACTACGACTACTACCTCTACAAGCGCGAGGACCTCGCGGCCCGCGCCGCTGCCGAGGCAGCAGGGGAGAGTGCGCCGGCCACGGCCAAGTCCGCCAAAGTCACCGCGGCCCAGCCCGATGCGCCCGCCGCCGCTTCCAAGCCTACCGAGGGCAAAAAGACCAAGGAGCAGAAGCGCGCCGAGGCCCAAGCCCGCGCCGCGCTCAACAAAAAGCTCAAGGGTGTGCGCAACCAGCTCAAGAAGATCGAGGCGGAGCTCGACAAAAAGCGCGCCCGCTATGACGAGCTTATGGAATTGATGGCCAGCGAAGAGCTTTATGCCGATCAGGACAAGTTCAATGCCGCGCTGGGGGAATATAACGGCCTTAAGCAAGAGCTGCCCAAGCTCGAGGACGAATGGCTGGAGCTTTCCACCCAGATCGAAGAGGAGACCGCGCGTGAACTCTCGTAAGGCCGCTGCCGTGGCGATGAGCATCATCGCCATCGCCTGTCGCATCTGCGGCATTTTTATGAGTGCGATGACTGTGTTGTTGTGCTTTAGCGGCCTCACCGCCAAGCTGCAGATCGTGGGCTTTGTCGTTGAGCTTTCGCGCGCGCTGCCGAGCGCCATCGCCGGCTACGGCGTCATCACCTCGCCCTTTGGCGGCGTATTCCGCCTGGATTACGCCATCGTGGCCGTCATCCTGTTTGTGGCCGACTACCTACTCGCTCGCGCCTCGCGCCGCGTCCGCTAGGGGAGCACCATGTCCAGCAGCTACATCATGAACCTGCTCGCGAGCGCCGTCGCCGTCATCGTCGGCATCGTGATCCACGAGAGTGCGCACGCCGCTGCGGCGTGGGCACTCGGCGATAAGACGGCCCGATCACGCGGCCGCGTGTCGCTTAACCCGCTCAACCATATCGACCCGTTTGGCACCATCATCTTGCCGCTGCTCATGCTTGCCGCCGGCGGCCCGGTGTTCGCCTTCGCCAAGCCCGTGCCCGTCTACCTCAACAACCTCAAGCACCCCAAGCGCGACGAGGTCCTGGTGAGCGTTGCCGGCCCCGCATCGAACATCGCGCTCGCGTGTCTTGCCGCGGTCCTCATGCGCCTGGCATATGGCAGCCTCTACACCAGCATGTCCTTTGCCCTGGCGTCACAGATCATGAACTTCGGCGCCACCTTTATCGTGGTCAACCTGTCACTCGCGTTCTTCAACCTCATCCCGATTCCGCCGCTCGATGGCTCGTCGATCATCGTGCCCTTCCTCAAGGGCAAGGCGCTCGCCAACTACTACCGCCTGCAGCAATACGCTATGCCCATCCTCATCCTGGTTCTGTACCTGCTGCCTATGTGGACCGGCATCGACGTGATCGGCCGCTATTTCGACGTTACCGTGTATCCGCTTGCTGAGCAGCTGCTCAACTTCGCAATCGCCAGCATCTAAGGTAAACTTACAGGTCGACCGTGCAAAACGGTCGCAACATGCACCCAAACCGCGCCGCGAAGGCGCCGTCAAAGGAGGTCGAAGATGTCGTATCGCGTGTCGACGCAGGTCTACAGCGGACCGTTCGACCTGCTGCTGCAGCTGGTAACCCGCCAAAAAGTAGATATCGGCGCCATCTCCATCAGCGAGGTGGCCGAGCAATACCTTGCCGAGGCCGAGCGCATCGAGGCGCTGGACTTAGACGTGGCGAGCGACTTTTTGCTGGTCGCGGCAACCCTTTTGGACATCAAGGCCGCCTCACTGGTCCCCCAGGAGACACCGCGCAAAGCCGATGACGACGATGACGAGTTCGACGAAGACCTCGAGGAGCTCAGCGCGCTCGACGGCGACGCCCTGCGCGAGGTCCTGATCCAGCGCCTGATTGCCTACAAGCAGTTTAAGGGCGCGGCTGCGGCCCTCGGTGCCCGCATGCAGGCCGAAAGCCGCATGCACCCGCGTGTGGCCGGTCCCGACCCGGAGTTCCTGGGCCTAATGCCCGACTATCTGGCCGGCATTACCCTACGCGGTCTCGCCGTCATCTGCGCCGACTTGGACGGCAAGCGACAGACCTTCCTGCTGGAGGCCGAGCACGTGGCGCCACATCGCGTGCCGCTCGACCTGACCGTAGCCTCAGTCGACCGCTTTACCATGGCGCACCAAACCTGCACCTTCCGCGAGCTACTGGACGGCGACGCCACCACCGAGCAGCTCGTCGTCACCTTCCTGGCCATGCTAGAGCTCGCCAAACGTGGCTCGCTCACACTGAGCCAGGACGAGATCTTTGGAACCATTCAAATCAACCGCGTCGAGGGCGCCGAGGCCTACGTGCCCGGCGAGGGCCCCGAGCTCACCGAATAGGAGCCGCAACCATGTCAACCCTTTCCACGCTGGAGGCAAACAGCCTCAAAGGCGCCCTCGAGGCGCTGCTGCTGGTGTCGAGCGACCCGGTGAGTGCGCCCGCGCTGGCCGGCGCACTGGATATCGCCCCCGGCGAGTGCGCGTCGCTGCTCGCCGAGCTCAAGGTTGAGTACGAGGAGGCCAACCGCGGCTTTCAGCTTCGCGAGGTCGCCGGTGGCTGGCGCCTGTTTACGCACCCCGCCTACCACGACGTGGTCGAGGCCTATGTGTTGAGCTGGGACACGCAAAAGCTGTCGCAGGCGGCACTCGAAACCCTGGCCGTCATCGCATACCACCAGCCCGTGACGCGCGAGGTGGTCAAGGGCATCCGCGGCGTCAACTCCGACGGCGTCATCGCGTCGCTCGTTGACAAGGGTCTGGTGCGCGAGCTTGGCCGTGACCCCCAGCGCGGTCAGGCCATCATCTACGGCACGACCAACGCCTTCTTGGAAAAGTTCGGCCTGCGCTCAACCCGCGACCTGCCCGATCTGGAGCAGTTTGCCCCCGACGAGCAGTCGCGCCAGTTTATCCGCGAGCGCCTGAGCGGCCGCAGTATTCAGTCCACGCTCGAGGAACAGGCCGAGGACCTGGACGAAGAGCGCGAACTGCTCGATACCGATGTTGCGGCAGTCGAGGACGAGGATACGCTGGTCATCGACGAGACCTCGGAGGATATGCATGACGAGGACTAACGAAGCAGGGGGAGCGCACGCCGTGGGCAACGCAGTACCCGCAACCGACGCCCAGCCCGTTTACCCGCACACCATGCGCCTGCAGCGCTTTTTGGCGCGTGCGGGCGTGGCGAGCCGCCGCGGCTCGGAGGACCTGATGACCGCCGGCCGCGTGACCGTCAACGGCCAGGTCGCGACCGAGCTGGGCACCAAGGTCGATGTCGACCGCGACCACGTCGAGGTCGACGGCATGCCCGTCAAGCTCAACCAGGGCGCCGTGTACCTGATGCTTTACAAGCCGACCGGCTACCTCACCACCATGAGCGACCCGCAGGAGCGCCCTTGCGTGGCCGACCTGGTCCCCCGCGACCGCTTTCCGGGACTGTTCCCGGTGGGCCGCCTGGACCGCGACACCACGGGCCTTTTGCTCTTTACCACCGACGGCGACCTGTCACAGGACCTGCTGCACCCGAGTAAGCATGTCTACAAGACCTATCAGGCGCTCGTGGACGGCCGCTTGACCGATCGCGACTTGGAACCGCTCCGCCGTGGCATCGAGCTCGACGACGGCCTATGCCAGCCGGCGATCTGCCGAATCATTAACGCGCGCGAGGCCGAGGCCGTAGCTCCCCAGGGCGTCAAGCCCGGCACCACCGCCGTGGAGGTCATCATCCGCGAGGGCCGCAAGAACCAGGTCAAGCGCATGCTGAGCAAGATTCACCATCCGGTAATCCGTCTGCATCGCTGCAACTTTGCCGGCCTGGAGCTCGAGGGCGTGGCCAAGGGCTCGTGGCGCGAGCTCACCGACCGCGAGGTGCAGATCCTAAAAAGCGGCGGCATCCCGCCCAAGCAGGCCAGCTCCAAGCGCGTCGCCGCGCCGGCGACCAACACCGCCAGCCGCACGCGTCACCACGGCAGCCACGGCTCCGCACCCAAGCGTAACACCTACCGCGAGCGCTACACGGGCTAGGCAACCCACCGCGCCCCAACGCCCGCGAACCATACCAGCACGTCAACCATCGAAAGGAAGCATTGCATGATCGTCGCCATCGACGGCCCCGCCGGTTCCGGCAAGTCCACCATCGCCAAGGAGATCGCCCGCCAGCTGGGCTTTAACAAGCTCGACACGGGCGCCATGTATCGCGCCGTCACCTTCGCCGCGCTCGACCGCGGCATCGATTTGGACGACGAGGCGGCAATCGACGCCCTCGCCGAGCAAATCGAGATCCGCTTTACCAACGGCACCGGCGAGGACACGCGCCTGACCATTGACGGCCAGGACGCTTCGGCCGCCATCCGCACCCCGCAGGTCGACGCCAACGTGTCCAAGGTCTCGGCCTATCCGGGCGTGCGCGCCGCCATGCTCATCCACCAGCGCCGCGCCGCCGAGGACCGCGATATCGTCGCCGAGGGTCGCGACATCGGAACCGTCGTGTTCCCCAACGCGCAGGTCAAGGTCTTCCTGACCGCCGACCCGCGCGAGCGCGCCCGCCGCCGCGTGCTTCAGCGCCACCAAAACGATGCCCAGCCGCTCACGTCCGAGCAGCTCGAGACCGAGGTCGACGAGACCCTCGACGCCCTTAAGCAGCGCGACAAGCTCGACAGCAGCCGCGAGGTCGCCCCACTCGTGCCCGCCGAGGACGCCGTGCACGTCGACTCCACCGCCCACACCATCGATGAGGTCGTCTCGATAATCGAGGACCTCATCAACCAAAGGAGGTAGCCCATGCGCCTGTTCAAGCAGACGCCCGAGGATTATTACAACGCTCCTTATGCAGAGTTCCCAGCGCTCATCCGCGGCACCGTCGTCGTAGTCATGGCCATCCTTTGGGCCTTCTCCAAGCTCATGTGGCGTTGGAAGGTCGAGGATGCCGATCTGCTGTTTGAGCGCCAGGAAGGCCGCGGAAGCGTGGTCATCTGCAACCACACCTCGATGGCAGAGCTCTTGGCCGTGGAGACGGCGCTGTTCTTTGGGGGCCGCCGCATTCGTCCCATCTTTAAGTCCGAGTTCGCCAAGAGCAAGATTGTGCGCTGGGCCTTTAGCCGCGTGGGCGGCATTCCCGTCGAGCGCGGCACCGCCGACATGAAGTGCCTGCGCGCCGCCCAGCATGCTTTGCAGCGCGGCGAGGACGTCCTGATCTTCCCCGAGGGCACGCGTATCCGTTCGCGCGAGATCAAGCCCGAGGTCCACGGCGGTTTTGCACTCATCGCTCAGATGGGCAAGGCACCTGTGAACCCGCTCGCCATTTGCGGTTGGTCCGACATCACGCCTGCAGACAAAAAGATCATGCGTCCCAAGAAGTGCTGGATCCGCGCCGGCAAGGCCGTCTCGCTTTCCGACGCACCGGCTGGGCTTAAGCGCACGGAGCGCCTGGAATGGTTTGAGTCCGAGGCCATGAACCGCGTCTACGCTATGCGAGACGAGCTGTGCGCCGAGCATCCGGGCAGGTTCTAGCCATGAGCGAGAACGTGACGAACACCGCCGCGACTGCGTTCGACCAGGCAACCGCGCCTACCATCGAGATCGCCGCCCACGCCGGTACTTGCTACGGCGTACAGCGTGCGCTCGATATGGCGCTAGCCGCCGCGCCGCAGGCAGGGGAGTGCACTCAGGTCCATACCCTGGGTCCGCTCATCCATAACCCTATCGTGGTACGCGAGCTCGCGGAGGCTGGCGTCGGTCTGGCCGAGACCTTGGACGACGCAGCATCGGGCACCGTGATCATCCGCGCCCACGGTGTGGTGCCACAGGTGATCGATGCTGCCCGCACGCGCGGCCTCAACGTGGTCGACGCCACCTGCCCCTACGTGAAGAAGGTCCATATGGCAGCCGAGCGCCTGGTGCGCGAAGGCTACCGCGTGGTGGTCGTAGGCGAGCCGGGTCACCCCGAGGTCGAGGGCATTCTTGGCCACGCCGGCAAAGATGCACAGGTCGTGAGCTGTGCCGGCGACGCCAACGCCTTGTCGCTCAAGGGCAAGGTGGGCCTGGTTGTGCAGACCACTCAGACCGCGCAGAACCTCGCCGAGGTCGTGGCCGCTATCACCCCGCGCGTGCAGGAGCTGCGCGTGATCAACACCATCTGCGCCGCCACGAGCGAGCGCCAGCAGGCAGCCGCATCACTTGCCAAACGCTGTGATTGCATGGTCGTCGTGGGTGGCAAGAACTCGGGCAACACCCGCCGCCTGGCGCAGATTTGTGCAGACGCCTGCGAGCACACGCATCACATCGAGGAAGCTTCCGAACTCCAGGCCGCGTGGTTTACCGACGCTCACCACATCGGCATCACCGCCGGAGCCTCCACCCCACAAGAACACATCGAGCGCGCCGTCGAGCGCATCAAGGAGCTTTACCGCTAACCATGGACCAGACCGTACCCGCATACGCCGCCGAGGTGGCCGATTACGGGCGCAGCCGCGACCCCGAGCCGGGTGAGGGCGCGCTCATCAAGAACGTGCGTCCCGAATCGCCCGCGTGGGATGTGGGTATCGAGCCGGGCATGCGCGTGCTCACGGTCAACGGTGAGGCGCTCACCGACATGATCGTGTGGCTCTGGGAGGCCGACGACGACACCGTCGACCTCGAGGTATTCGACCCGCGCGACAACAGCGTCACCCCCGTCGAGCTCGACCGCTTCCCGGGCGAGGACTGGGGGCTGGAGTTCGACGGCCCTATCTTCGATGGCATGCGTACCTGTGTGAACGCCTGCGTGTTCTGCTTTATGACGATGCTTCCCAAGGGCGGTCGCTCGACGCTCTATATTCGCGACGACGACTATCGCCTAAGCTTTTTGCAGGGCAACTTTGTCACGCTCACGAACCTCACCGACGAGGACGTGCAAAACGTCATCCAACGCAACATGAGCCCTATGAACGTGTCGGTCCATGCCGTGAGCCCCGACGTCCGCCGTCGTATGATGGGCCGCAACGCCCAGCGCGGCATGGACGTACTCGAGGCCATCATGGCCGCCGGCATCGAGATTCACGCGCAGATCGTGTTGTGCCCCGGCATGAACGACGGCGAGGAGCTGGAAAAGACCCTGCGCTTTTGCGAGGAGCACGAGCAAATCACAAGCCTGGGCATTGTGCCGCTCGGTTTTACCAAGCATCAGAACCGCTTTAGCTGGTCATACAGCGACAAGCCCGAACTGGCGCGCGAGACCATTGCCATGATCCGTCCCTACCAGGACCGCGCCTTCGAGCGTTTTGGCCGCCACACCTTCCAGATGAGCGACGAGTTCTACCTGGACGCCGGCATCGATCCGCCCGAGGCGGACTTTTACGACGGCTATCCGCAGTACTACGACGGTATCGGCATGATCCGCTCATACCTAGACGAGACGGACGATGTGCTTGCCGCCGATGCCGAGCGACTGGCCCGCGTCCGCGAGGCCATCGCCGCTCGCAGCCAGCACCTGCTGTGCCTCTCGGGCGCCAGCGCACGCGACACCGTGGCACGTTTCGTGGAATCGCCGCAGGGGCTCGCCGGCACCGTCACGGCCATCAAGAATCGCTACTTTGGCGGCAACGTGGACGTGACCGGCCTCATCGTCGCCTGCGACATTCTGGAACAGCTGCCGCAGGACCTCTCGGGGGTTATGCTCTTTGTGCCTAAGCTCATGTTCAACGCTGACGGCATGACGCTTGACGAGTATCATCGTGACGATTTACTCGCAAGCCTTACCAGTCGCGGCGCCGAGGTTCATGTGGTGTCGACCATGCCGCATGAGCTGCTCGATACCCTGGAGCACATCCTTGGCATTGTGCCTGCCGACTCTAACACTTCCACTGACCCTACCCATTAAAGGAGTGCAGATGAAACCTATCGTCGCCGTCGTCGGACGCCCCAACGTGGGCAAGTCCACGCTCGTTAACCGCCTGGCCCAGACCTCGGACGCCATCGTCCATGAGTCCCGCGGCGTCACGCGCGACCGCTCGTACCACACGGCCGATTGGAATGGCCGCGAGTTCACCATCGTCGACACGGGCGGCATCGAACCGCTCAAGAGCGATGACGTCTTCGCCACGTCCATTCGCGACCAGGCCCTCGCCGCCGCCGAGGAAGCCGCCGTCATCCTGTTTGTGGTCGACGGCCGCACCGGCGTCACCGAGGAGGACGAGTCGGTCGCTCGCATGCTCAAACGCAGCGACAAGCCGGTCTTTCTGCTGGTGAACAAGCTCGACAACCCCGATCGCGAGAACGACAGCATCTGGGAGTTCTATTCGCTCGGCATCGGTGAGCCCACGCCGCTCTCGGCCCTGCATGGTCATGGCACGGGCGACCTGCTCGACGATATCGTGGCCCTGCTTCCGGAGGAAGAGGACGAGGTCGCCGATGCGTTCCCCGACGCGCTGAACGTCGCCATCATCGGCCGCCCCAACGCCGGTAAGTCCTCGCTGTTCAACCGCATCCTGGGCGCCGACCGTTCCATCGTGTCCAACATTGCCGGCACCACGCGCGACGCCATCGACACCGTCGTGGAGCGCAACGGCAAGCACTACCGCATGGTCGACACCGCGGGCATTCGTAAGAAGAGCACCGTGTACGAAAACATCGAGTACTACTCGATGGTCCGCGGCCTGCGCGCCATCGACCGCGCCGACGTGGCGCTGCTCGTCGTCGACGCCTCCGTGGGCGTTACTGAGCAGGACCAGAAGGTCATGGGTCTTGCCATCGAGCGCGGCTGCGCCATCGTTGTGCTGCTCAACAAATGGGATCTGCTCGACGACGACCGTAAGCGCGAGGCCTGCATGGAGACCATCGACCGCCGTCTGGGCGTCATGGCTCCCTGGGCCCAGTACCTGCGCATCTCTGCCCTTACCGGCCGCAGCGTCGAGAAGATCTGGGCAATGGTAGACGCCGCCGAAAAGACGCGCTCGCAGAAGATCAGCACCTCGCGCCTCAACACGTTCCTCACCGACCTGCGCGAGTTCGGTCATACCGTGGTGGACGGCAAGCGCCGCCTGCGCATGCACTACGTGACCCAGACGGGCGTCAACCCGCCGACGTTCACGTTCTTCGTCAACCACAGCGACCTGGTCAACGACACCTACCAGCGCTACGTCGAGAACCGCATGCGCTCGACCTTCGATTTTTCCGGCACGCCCATTCGACTCTTCTTTAGGAAGAAGGAGCAAAAGGATGCATAATCCGATTCTTCTGACCGCCATCTGCGCCGTGGTCTCGTTCTTTATCGGGGCGATTCCGTTTGGCCTTATCCTGGGCCGCGTGTTCAACCACACCGACATTCGCAAGGCGGGCTCCGGCAACATCGGCACCACCAACGCACTGCGCGTGGCCGGCCCCAAGGTGGCCGCACTCACGCTGCTGCTCGACTGCCTTAAGGGCGCCATCTGCGTCCTTATCGCGCGTCCGCTCATTGCGAGCGTGGGCTATGGCTTCCCCGTGAGCATTATGGCTCCCGGTGCCGCCGGCGACTGGATGCTCGGCGTCATTTGCCTGGCTGCCGTATGGGGACACATTTTCTCGCCCTACCTTAACTTCCACGGCGGCAAGGGTATCGCGGTTGGTCTGGGCGTAATCCTCGCCTGGTACTGGCCCATTGGCCTGTCGCTGCTGGGCATGTTTATCGTGGCCGTCGCCATCACCAAGTATGTGTCGGTGGGCTCGCTTGCCGCTGCCATCGGTCTTCCCATCGCTGCCTGCGCGGTCTTTCCGTACAGCAGCCTGGGACTTAAGTTTTGCATGGCGATGATCGGCATCACCGTGGTGTGGGCCCATCGTGCGAACATCAAAAAGCTCATGACCGGTAAGGAGTCCAAGCTCTCGTTTACCAAGCGCGTCACCGAGCCCGACGATAAGTAGGAGAGAGTCATGAAAGTTGCGCTGATTGGCTCCGGCTCCTGGGGAACCGCCGTCGCCGGCCTTGCCGCCACGCGAGCCGAGCGCGTGACCATGTGGGCCCACAGCGAGCAGACGGCCGCCGGCATCAATGGCGAGCACCGCAACCCGCGCTATCTGGTGGGATACGAGCTGCCCGGCAACGTCTTCGCCACGACGGAGCTGACCCAGGCGATCGACGGCGCCGAGGCCATCATTTTTGCCGTTCCTTCGACGCACCTTCGCAGCGTGTGCCACCAGGCCGCACCCTTTATCGCCGCCGATACCCCGGTGCTCTGCCTCACCAAGGGCATTGAGCCCGAGTCCGGCCTGCTCATGAGCGAGGTCATCGCCAGCGAGATCGGCAACGAGGCGCGCGTGGCGGCGCTCTCGGGCCCCAACCATGCCGAGGAGATCTGCCGCGGCGGGCTTTCTGCCGCCGTCATTGCCAGCGAGGACCAGCAGGTGGGGGAGACCTTTAAGGACCTGCTCCTGTCCACGGCCTTCCGCATCTACCTGTCGCAAGACATGACCGGTGTCGAGGTTTGCGGCGCCATGAAAAATGTTATCGCCATCGTGTGCGGCATCTCCGCCGGCTCGGGCGCAGGCGACAACACACTTGCCCTTATCATGACGCGCGGCCTGGCCGAGATCAGCCGTCTGGTGCATGCCCGCGGCGGTCAAGCTATGACCTGCATGGGACTTGCCGGCATGGGTGACCTCATTGCCACCTGCACCTCGGAGCATTCGCGCAACCGCACCTTTGGCTACGAGTTTGCCCACGGCGTGTCGCTCGACGAGTATCAGACGCGCACGCATATGGTTGTCGAAGGCGCCGTCGCGGCCCGCAGCGTGAGCGAGCTTGCCCGTTCACTGGACGTAGACATTCCGCTCACCTTTGCCGTGGAGCAAACGCTCTACAACGGTGTTACTTTGGATAGGGCGCTCGAGATTCTTACCGACCGCGTACCCTCCCAAGAGTTCTACGGACTCACCGACTAGCGCAGAAAGGCTTCTACCATGGGTTCCATCAAAATCGCTCCGTCTGTCCTTTCGGCCGACATGGCCAACCTCAAGGGCGAGCTCGACAAAATCGCCGGCGCCGACTTTGTGCACTTCGACGTTATGGACGGTCACTTTACCGGCAACCTCACCTTTGGCGTTGACATCCTTAAGGCCGTCAAGCGCTCCACCGATGTACCGGTCGACGCGCACCTGATGGTGTCGAACCCCGACGAGACGGTCGATTGGTACGCCGACGCCGGTGCCGACATGATCACCGTGCACTACGAGGCCTCCACGCACCTGCACCGCACGCTCACGCATCTGCAGCAGCGCGGCGTCAAGGCCGGTGTGGTGCTCAACCCCGCCACGCCCGTCTGCGTGCTCTATAGCATCATCGACATTGTTGACATGGTGCTGCTCATGAGCGTGAACCCCGGCTTTGGCGGCCAGAGCTTTATCCCCGGCACCATCGCCAAACTGCACGAGCTCAAGGCCATGTGTGAGCGCCACGGCGTGTCGCCCATGATCGAGGTCGACGGCGGCATCTCTTCCAAAAACATCGCCGAGGTCGTTAAGGCCGGTGCCAACGTGCTCGTGGCCGGTTCTGCCGTATTTAAGTCCGAAGATCCCGCTGCCGAGGTTGCGCTGCTGCAGAAGCTGGGCAACGAGGCCGCACAGGAGGCATAAACCCTTATGACCGCAGGTCAAAACCGCATACCCGTGAATCTTGACTATGCCGCCTCGACGCCCATGCGCGCCGAGGCGCTCCTTGCGCAGCGCGAGTACGACGACAGCGAGCTTGCCGGCGTCAACCCCAACTCGCTGCACTCGCTCGGCCGCAAGGCTGCCGCGCGTCTGGAGGTTGCACGTCGCGAGATCGCCCGCAGCTTTGGCGCGTGCGTTCGCCCGTCTGAGATTGTTCTGACCAACGGCGGCACCGAAGCCAACCAGCTGGCGCTACTCGGTCTTGCCGAGGGTGCACGTCAGCGCGACCGTATGCGTAACCGCGTGATCGTATCTGCCATCGAGCACGATTCGATTCTGGACAACCTGCCGCTGCTGCGTGCCGCAGGCTTTAGCGTCGACCTGGTGCAGCCCTGCCGTGCGGGCTTCATTGAGCCCGCCGCGCTGAGCGACTTGCTGAGCGACGACGTGTCGCTCGTGAGCATTATGGTCGCCAACAACGAGACCGGCGTGGTACAGCCTATCCGCGAGCTTGCCGCGGCCGCGCATACCGTGGGCGCTCTGTTCCACACCGATGCCATCCAGGGCTATCTGCACATTCCGCTCGATGCCGCCGAGCTGGGCGTCGATGCCATGTCCGTCGCCGCCCACAAGATTGGCGGTCCTGTGGCATCCGGCGCGCTCTACGTTAAGACCCGCACGCCGCTGCGTCCGCGCATCTTTGGCGGTGGACAGGAAGCCGGCCGTCGTGCCGGTACGCAGGATCTGCGCACGCAGTTGGCTTTTGCCGCTGCCGCCCACACGTTGGCGCCCCGCGTGGCCCAGGAGCGTGCGACGCTGCAGGCCCTGTCCGACAAGCTCTACGCCGCGCTTACGGCCCATCCGCGCATTCACGCCACCATGGGCGACTACGCGCAGGCCGATCGTCTGCCGGGTATGGTTTCGATCTACGTCGACGGCATGGACTCCGAGGAGCTCATCGTCAAGCTAGACGCCGCCGGCTTTGAGGTTTCGGCCGGCTCGGCGTGCTCGAGCGGCAGCATGGACCCGAGCCACGTGCTCAGCGCCATGGGCATTGGTCGCGAGCAGGCGCTAGGCGCACTGCGCATCTCCTTCGATGACCGCGTGAATCCAGGCGATCTGGACGAGTTTGCCCAGACGCTGCTCTCGATCGTAGGCGCCGCATGATCGTCGCCGAGCTCGAGCGCGCCCTGTTTGCGCGCTATCCCAAGGCGGACGCCGAGGGCTGGGATCACGTTGGGCTATCTGTGGGAGATCCCGCTGCCGAGATCACCGGTGTTGCCTGCGCACTCGATGCGACCGAAGCCAATGTGCACCGCGCCCAGGAGGCTGGCGCCAACGTGCTGCTAACGCATCATCCCATCTATATCAAGGCGCCCGAGGCCTTTTGTCCGGCGGATACCACACGCCCCCAATGCAGCGCGGCACTCTATGAGGCGGCCCGTTGCGGCGTGAGCATCATATCGCTCCACACCAACCTGGACCGCTCGCACGAAGCCCGTGTCTGCCTGAGCGAGCTGCTGGGTGCCGCACCCGTGAGCTCACTGGAGCACGTGGACGACCCCGAGGTCACCGGCCTGGGCGCGCTTGCGACGCCCAACGACCCGTGCACGCTACGCGATCTTGCCACCCGTGCTGCCACGGCTTTCGGCAGCGACCCGCGTGTGTGGGGCGAAGCCGATCGCCCGTGCCGCACCGTCGCCATTTTGGGCGGCTCCCTGGGCGACTTTGGAGAGCTCGCCATCGCCGCAGGCGTAGATGTTGTCGTGACGGGCGAGGCGGGCTACCACGTGGCGCAAGACCTTGCCTTGCGCGGGCTGTCGGTAATCTTGCTCGGCCACGACCGCTCTGAGGAGCCGTTCGTTGATATATTGATGAACTCTGCAGTTGACGCCGGGGTCGACCCCCGTCATGCGATTAAAATACTGAACCCTTGCCAATGGTGGACTGTGACAAAAGGAGAGAACTTATGAGCGCCGGCGCTACGCTACTCAAGCTGCAACAGATCGATTTGGAGCTCGCCCGCAACAAGAGTGAACTTGCCAATATGCCGGAGCTCAAGGAGCTCGCTTCCAAGCGCAAGACCTATGTGAAGCTCAAGTCCGAGATGACCAAGCTCTACGCCCAGCGCAAGGATCTGGACATTGAGCTCGACGATCTCAATACCACCGAGATTCAGACCAACAACGCCATCGAGGCTGCCAAGAAGCGCCACGTCGACGGCTCCGACTACCGCGAGGTTCAGGACCTGGAAAACGAGCTCGCCACCCTGGCCAAGCGTCTGGACAAGATTGAACACACCCGCAAGGACGTCGTTGTCGCCCATAAGGAGGCGCTCGACCGCGAGGCCCGCGCGCAGGCAATCATCGCCAAGTTCGAGGAGGGCGTGAAGGCCGATACCAAGGCCGCCCGCGCCAAGGCTGCCGACCTGCAGGCTCAGATTGACGCCGCCGCTAAGGAGCGCACCGCGCTTGCTGCCACGCTGCCGGCCGACGTTCTCACCGACTACGAGCGTCTGCTCAAGCAGTTCCGTGGCCTGGCCGTCGAGACCATCCAGGGCAACATCCCCACGGTCTGCCACACCGCGCTGCAGGCATCGTCCATGAGCGACCTCAACCACGACGGTAGGTCAATTACGCACTGCCCGTACTGCCACCGCCTCCTGGTGCTCCCGAGCAAGGAAGCTTAAACGATGGCGGCACCCAACAATTCAATGCAACTTGAGGGAAATACGATCCTGCTGGGCATTACCGGCGGGATCGCCGCCTATAAGTCGTGCAATATCGTGCGCCTGCTGCAAAAGCGCGGCGCGCGCGTCAAGGTCGTTATGAGCGAGCATGCCACCGAGTTTGTGGGGCCGCTTACCTTCCGCGCACTCACCAATGAGCCGGTCGCGGTGGGCCTATTCGACGATCCCTCCGACCCCATCCACCACATTTCGCTGGCGCAGGAGCCCGATCTGGTGGTCGTGGCGCCCGCGACGGCCAATATCATCGCCAAGATGGCCAACGGCGTCGCCGATGACCTCATCTCCACCACGCTGCTTGCGACGCCGCGACCCATCGTGATCGCACCCGCTATGAACAACGGCATGTGGAAGGCGCCGGCGACGCAGGCCAACATGGCCACGCTGCGCGAGCGCGGTGTCCATGTGGTGGGTCCGGGCAGCGGCTACCTTGCCTGCGGCGACGTGGACACGGGACGCATGAGCGAGCCCGAGGACATCGTCGAGGCTGTCTGTGAGGTGCTCAGCCCCGCGCCTCAGGACCTGGCAGGTAAGCGCATCGTGATTACCGCCGGCCCCACGCACGAACCGATCGATCCGGTGCGATTCATTGGCAACCGCTCTTCGGGCAAGATGGGCATCGCCCTGGCGGGGGAGGCCGCACGCCGCGGTGCCGAAGTCACGCTCGTGTTGGGACCGACATCGCTCGATGTTCCCCGCGGCGTGGAGTGCGTGCGCGTGCAAACCGCCGCAGAGATGCTCCAGGCGGCACTGAGCGCCTTCCAGACGGCCGATGCGGCAATTTGTGCGGCTGCCGTCGCCGACTATACCCCGGCGGCCCCTGCTGACCATAAGCTCAAAAAGGCTAACGAGCGCCTGGATCGAATCGAGCTCGTCGAGACCGTTGACATCTTGGCCGAGCTTTCGCGTCAAAAGGGAGAGCGGCGCGTGATCGGCTTTGCGGCCGAGACCGATAACGTCGTGGAGTACGCGCAGCGTAAGCTCGCCCGCAAGGGTTGTGACGCCATTATCGCCAACGATGTCTCGCGCGCCGATTCGGGCTTTGGAACCGACACTAACAAGGCCTGGGTCGTGAGCACAGCGGGCACGCAAGAACTTCCCGTGCTAACAAAGCCCCAGCTCGCAGATACAATTTTGGACTTGCTTCAAAATTTGTAAAAAAGTTCTTGCACAAGGCTAAAGTTTCGGGTTAATATACTCCCTGTTGCGAGCGAGAGCAGAGCAACAAACAAAAGCTTCGGGACGTGGCGCAGCTTGGTAGCGCACTTGACTGGGGGTCAAGGGGTCGCTGGTTCGAATCCAGTCGTCCCGACCAGAAGTTTGCAGGTCAGGCACCTAGTGCCTGACCTTTTTTGTTTTAAGCAATTGCTTAATTTTGATTAAGCAACAGGACGCCAAAATCTAGCTGCGCGATATTCGCTTTTTGCGGTTACTTGCGTGTTTTGCGCACGCTTGAGCCGATTTATTAACGCGATGTGAATCTACATACGCGTAGCTGGTATACAGCCGAGTACAGGCTGTATTTATCGCGGCGATTTACATAGGTATAGCGACTGTAACGAACAAGCGTGTCGCTGTATTTATTCCAGTAGTTCACTTGATCGGTGGACAAGTGGGCTGTTGCAACGAAACGCCAAGCAGGATGGGCTCTATACGAGGACGCCGCAGAGGTAATGGCGGGGGAGTGCGGCAGGCGCTCTGAGAGCCGCTGTATGACCCCATTTCTCCTCAACTCGATAACCTGTGCTATGAACCTCAAACCCCTTCGTTCTGCTGCTAAAAGAAAGGCCCGCGCAGGATAGCGCGGGCCTTTATCCATATGTCAGCTTATAGGACAAACTGTCTAGAAACACCAAGCGGGAAACACGAAGTCGGTTGCCGTGTAGCCGTGGTTGCTCCAGTCACCGTTGCTATGGACATAGCGGAAGTGCTGGGAGCCATCCAGACATACGGAGCGAGTCCAGTGGCTAGAGCCGGACGAAGCCCCGGAAAATTTTCCCTGCGTCACGCCCTTGAAGGCGTAATACTCGTACTGGGAGCCGTCGGACTGGAGGTGCCCATTGGCCTGGAGGTTTCCGTAGACCTCGGTCGTCGAGAGCAGGAAGACCTTGTCGGTCGTGGCCGTCACGGTGCCGGGGTATGTGTCCAACTTGTTGTCGGTCATTTTCGTGACGGCTTTCGCCCTAGATTGGATCTCAGCCGGCAGGAGCGCCCAGAGGTCGCCGGAGTTGAGGCGGCCGCGCAGCTCGGACTGCTCCCATCCGCCGAAATTGTAATATGAGTCACTCATGCGCTGCTTGCCCATTGCGCCGTTGGTCGCCTCAAATGTGAGTCCCGCCTTGCCGGTGCCGTCCGCGAGGTCGTCGTGGTTGATGCCGACGATGCGGTACTCGAGCGTCTCGCCATTGGTCAACTTGACGGAGAATTTCGTCCCCGCATCCATCGCTGCCTTCGCCTTGGCGTATGCGGGAGAAGCCGTGCCATCCTTGGCGATGTCCTCGGCCACGGCCTTCTGCTCCTCGAGCGTCCAGTCCTTCGCGTCCTTGGCGACGGCCGCTTGGACGGTCGCGGAATCGGCCCCGGCGGAACCGCCGCCGGACGCTCCTCCGCTCTCGACGCCGCCGGTCGTCCCGTTGTTCACCGTGTTGCCGACCAGGTTGAACTGGTTGCGGATGGCACCGGCCACGCCGGGTCCCGCGAACACGATCACCAGGCCGATAACCGCGATGATCAGGACGTACTCGATGATTGACTGTCCTCGGAGAAGAGTACCTCTAGGAGATACCCCCCCCCCGAAGGTTAATTGCCGCTGCATGCATATGCGGCTCCCTTCGCTCAGGGTTAACAGATACATCGCCGAGCGTAGGGCTATTCCAAGTATTTGCACTGGTCTTGCCGCAGCGGCAACGGAGCTCGTGGGGGAGTGCAGTAGACGCTCTGAGAGCCGCTGTAGGGCCCCATTTCCCCTCAATTCGATTACCTGCGCCACGTGCCTCAAACCGTTCGCTCGGTTGCCAAAAGAAAAGCCCGCGCGGAATCGTGCGGGCTTTTCACTAACCATGCTAGAAGACAGGCTAGAAACACCAAGCGGGGCAGACGCATAACGAATCCGATGCATACATGCTATACGAGGCGTGGCCGGAGCCACTCCAAACAGAGCTAAAGGTACTTTCACTGTTGATATAGACCGTACGTTCCCACCAAGAAACGCCGATGTTCAGGCAATCGTTGGTCGTCCCGCTGCCAGACACCTTGTCTTTAAAGGCCTCGTACTGGAAGCCCTCAGAGAAAGTCCATGGATAGTGAGTGCCCCAGCCATAGGATTGCGGCACGATCTCATAGCAGCTGAGCAGAAATAACCTATCGCTTGTTGCGGTGACATTCCTACCGGTGTAGTCACCATTGATGTTGTTTGTGAGCTTCGTCACAGGCTTCACTTTGGACTTGAACTCGAAGGGCATTAGATTCCAAATCTCGCCGGAATTCATTTTCCGGCGCAAGTCGGACTTCTCCCAGCCGCCTTCGTTCATTTTCGTTGCGTTCATTTGAGACCGAATGCCTGTTGATGTCGTAAGAAATGTCAGTCCAGCCTTACCAGACCCGTCCGCCAAGTCATCGTGATTGATACCGATGATGCGGTACTCGAGCGTCTTGCCATTCGTGAGCTTAATCGACCATTTCGTATTCGCGTCCATGGCGGCCTTCGCCTTGGCGTAGGCGGGTGACGCCTCGCCCTTCACCGCGATGTCCTCGGCCACGGCCTTCTGCTCGTCAAGCGTCCAGTCCTTCGCGTCCTTGGCGATGGCCGCTTGGACTGTCGCGGAATCGGCGTCTGCGGAGCCGCCACCGGTCGCTCCGCCGCCCTCGACGCCGCCGGCTGTCCTGTTGTTCACCGTGTTGCCGACCAGGTTGAACTGGTTTCGGATGGCTCCCGCCACACCGGGTCCGGCGAACACGATGACCAGACCGATGATCGCGATAATCAGGACGTACTCGATGATACTTTGCCCTCGGAGGCGGGCACCTCTAGGAGATACCCCCCCCCCGAAGGTTAATTGCCGCTGCATGCATATGCGACACTCCCTTCGCTCAGGGTTTGCAATACGAGCCGAGCGTAGGGCTATTCCAAGTCTTTGCGCAGGTCTTGCCGCAGCGGCAATCACGCTGAAAGGACAAGGCGGTCAGTCGAGTCATCTTCCAGAATGGATTTGAGCGGTATCCGGTCCCAAAACGTATGCCACCTGACACTTGGTAATCGAACCGTAGATGTCATGCTAATCGATTGCCGAAACCCAGTGCTAAAACCTTCCCGTCAATTCCCATCTGAAATTCGAATATGAGGCAATGGATCTAGCTGTCAGGCCAATCCACCCCTTGGCCAAAATCACCAAAAGAATAGCCCGCACAGGATTGTGCGGGCTTTGGTAAGAACCTAGAAGCAAAATACCGGATAGGTCCATTCCCGGCTGGATGCCCAGAAACCGTTTTCGTTACCAGGGGCGTTGACGTACTCAAAATAGCCTTCGCTATAAGGGCTGATTGAACGTGTCCAACGTTCAGACTTGAAAGCCGCTGCAGCATAGTTTTGTATCGAGGCACCCTTGTCTCGATAATACTCATATTGAGTTCCTTCGGGATTGACAACAGTCCCCCTATGGTTAGAGGGGTTCCAAGACTCAGCCCAGCTTGCGCCCCAAACTTCGGTTGCACTTATCAAAAATAGCTTGTCGACCGTAGCGGTAGGCGTCTTCGGGTCAGCTCCTCCGCCCTGATTGTCAGTCAGTTTTCTGACAGGCAACAGTTTGGACTGAAATTCGCTAGACATCAGGTTCCAGATCTCGCCCGAGTTCATCTTCGCACGGAGCTCAGACTTCTCCCAACCGCCGAGATTTGTGCTACTTGAATTTATAGCGGAATAAGAAACGCTGCTTGTTGCCTCGAACGTCAGGCCAGCCTTGCCGGAGCCGTCCGCAAGGTCATCATGGTCGATGCCAATGATTTTGTAAGTCATAGAATGGCGATTAATCAGCTTCGTAGACCATTCCGTCCCCGCATCCATTGCCGCCCTGACCTTCGCATAGGCGATAGACGATGTACCGTTCTTGGCGATGTCCTCGGCCACGGCCTTCTGCTCATCCAGCGTCCAGTCCTTCGCGTCCTTGGCGATGGCCGCCTGGACGGTCGCGGAACCGGCCCCGGCGGAGCCTCCGCCGGACGCACCGCCGCCCTCGATGCCGCCGGTAGTCCCATTGTTCACCGTGTTGCCGACCAGGTTGAACTGGTTTCGGATGGCCCCGGCCACGCCGGGTCCGGCGAACACGATGACCAGGCCGATAATCGCGATGATCAGGACGTACTCGATGATTGACTGTCCTCGGAGGCGGGTACTCCTAGGAGATACCCCCCCCCGAAGGTTAACTGCCGCTGTATGCATTTGCGACACTCCCTTCGCTCAGGGTTTGTAGATACATTGCCGAGCGTAGGGCTATTCCATAATTCTGCTCCGGTCTTGCCGCAGCGGCAACCGCACCGATGGTCAACAATCGTGATTACGCTATTATAGAACACGCGTTCGTTATTGATTCGAGAGGGGTGCCGTCGTGGGGGAGAGCGATAAGTCGATACGTTTGGTCACGGCCCTCGTCGAGTGCCGCCCCGACGGCGAGTACGCCCCGTGGGGCATCAAATGGTACGACGGCACCGTCTACCCGTTCGACCGCATCGAGTCCTACAGCTCCCGTTCGTGGGCGCTCGGCAGGAACAAGCGGTCCGAGTCCTGGCGCGTGATCGTCGGGGACGGTACGTGCCGCGACATCTGCCATTACCAAAACAGCTGGTATGTCGTTCACGACCCAGACGATGACACCCCAGCGGCAAGCGCACCGCAAAAATAGCCAAAACGCCCATTCGAAACCAAACGCCCAGGTAAACGCCTTAACACAATCGCGAATACGACCCCAAAAAGACCTACTTGGATACCCGCTAGGGGTACCTGTTTTCAGGCACCTTAAATCGCCTCTCGTTGCCTCGTTTTTTCGGCTACTCAGTAAAAAATAGGGGAGTACGCCAGTACTCCCCCTAAATCGTTTATATCCCGGTTGCTGCCTGCCAGTCTGCCCTCTCAAGCCTAGGCTTGAGCGCGGGGGGGGGCTTAGGCCCCTAGTCTTGAACGTACTTGAGGTCAAGCTCTCCAGGCGCGTCCACGTACACCGCGCCGAACGTCAGGTTTACCAGCCGGGGCTGAGCTCCATAAGAGCAAAATCATTCTAGCGCTTACTATCAAGGATATCCGTCGTAGTGGCGGCTATCCGGCAAACGATCGTACTCTCGTGGTCCCGTTTCGAGTAATTCTTTGGCACGGTCAGGAGCATAGCGAACGGTTTCCGCTGTTCCGCTCATGTACATGGACGATGAATGAACTTCGATAGCAAACGCAATTTGGTTTTTGAAATATGGACGAATTCCTTGTCAGGAGGGTAGAATGATGCCGACGGCAGCCCAAGTTGTAGAGAGCTGGGCAGAGCCGTTGCTTAATGAAGATGGGTCATCGTCTTAGCGACGGTGGCCTTTCTTTTTGGCTCTGTTAGACCAAGGTTGACATAAAAACGATGTCACCGCGAGGCGGTACCCT
>OBZZ01000473.1_pt1 | contig 22544 bp, 19 predicted proteins | sample 1501451 | NCBI WGS metagenome assembly OBZZ01 (sample SAMEA2580274, study PRJEB22360) | human gut metagenome | biome: human gut; feature: human-associated habitat; material: faeces | place: Denmark | collected 2008/2010
GAAGAAAAGGGGTATTTTTATGGTAGAGAATCAAGTTTTCGGACGGGCTGGGGGGGAAATAAAATGACATAAATCTTCAAAATCTGCACAAAATAGGGAGAAATCAACAATTTTGTTGAAAAATGTCCGGATCTGTAGTAGGATAAATAGGATAAATATTTAGGGAAGAGGAATAGGATGAAAAAGATGAAGGGGAAGAAGAGAGTACATGCTTTTAAAAACAGGATGGAACACTGGCAAGTTGTATCAATAGGGTTGACAGTTTATGACGCTATTGCTATGATACTTGCTTTTTTTCTGGCATTATGGTTCCGGTTTGATTGTCGTTATACGATGATACCGAAAGAGTATTTGAATTTCTATTTTAAGTTTATTTTAATTTACGCTGTGATTTCAATCTTTGTGTTCAGGAAGATGCGTCTCTATAATAGCATCTGGAGATTTGCAAGCTACAGCGAGTTGCTTAGGACGGTTGTGGCAACCGGAATTACATTTGTGATCCACTGTGTGGGAATGAATGTATTTTTCGGGAAGATGCCACTTTCTTATTATGTATTCGGAATTATGATTCAGTTTGTGCTGACGCTGGGAGTGCGTTTTTCTTACCGGTTTGTACTGCTTGAGAGAAGCCGGCAGAGAAAGGCAGAGGAGATCGCGAAGGCGAAGAAGGTACTTCTGATCGGTGCGGGCAAGGCAGGTCAGATGATCCTGCGTGATATCAAGACAGCCAAAGAGCTGGAGGATATCGTATGTTGTATTATTGATGATAACCCGAATAAATGGGGTAGATATATCGAAGGAGTTCCTGTGGTCGGGGGAAGAGATGATATTCTCTCCTGTGTCGAACGATTCAAGATCGAGAAGATCGTTGTGGCAATTCCGAGTGCGACAGCGCAGGAGAAGCGGGATATCCTGAACATCTGTAAAGAGACCGGGTGTGAGCTGAAGAACCTGCCGGGTATCTATCAGTTCCTGACCGGTGAGGTGCGTGTCAGTGCGCTGAAAGACGTAGCAGTGGAGGATCTTCTGGGACGTGATCCGATCAAAGTCAACATGCAGGAGATCAATGTCTTTATCCAAGACAAAAAGGTCATGGTAACAGGTGGAGGCGGAAGTATTGGTTCGGGTCTTTGCCGTCTGATCGCAGAGTACCATCCGAAACAGTTGATCATCTTTGATATTTATGAGAACAATGCATATGATATACAGCAAGAGTTAAAGAAAAAGTATCCTGAACTTGATCTGGTTGTATTGATCGGATCTATCCGAGACTCGAGAAGGATCAATGCGGTATTTGAGACTTATCGTCCAGACATCGTCTATCATGCAGCAGCACATAAGCATGTTCCGCTGATGGAGGACAGTCCATGTGAGTCTATTAAGAATAATGCGATCGGTACTTACAAGACAGCTTATGCGGCGATGATGAACGGCTGTCAGAGATTTGTTCTGATCAGTACGGATAAAGCGGTGAATCCGACGAATATCATGGGTGCCAGCAAGCGTCTCTGTGAGATGATCGTACAGTCCTTTGATCGTATGATCAAAGAGAAGACACCGGAAAGACTGCCGATTCTCTATGCATATGCAGATGATGAAGACGGAGCTATGGTGAAAAAACATGTCTTTTCGGAAGATATCAAGACAGAATTTGTGGCAGTTCGGTTTGGAAATGTACTTGGAAGTAATGGTTCTGTCATCCCATTGTTTAAAAAACAGATTGCAGCAGGCGGACCGGTGACGGTTACGCATCCGGATATCATCCGCTACTTTATGACGATTCCGGAAGCAGTCAGTCTGGTATTACAGGCCGGCACTTATGCAAAGGGTGGAGAGATTTTTGTTCTGGACATGGGAAGTGCGGTCAAGATCGATACACTGGCGAGAAACCTGATCAAGTTGTCAGGACTAAAACCGGATATTGACATTAAGATAGAATACACCGGATTGAGAGCGGGAGAGAAACTTTATGAAGAAAAGCTGATGGCAGAAGAGGGGCTGAAGAAAACTCCGAATGATTTGATCCATATCGGATGCCCGATTCCTTTCGAGGTGGAAGGTTTTCTGAAGCACCTTCAGTCTCTGATGGAAATGGCGTATGCAAATGACGAACATATCAGAGAAAAGGTTTCTGAAATTGTAACAACGTATCATCCGGCAGGGGAACACGGCAGCGAGAAAAAAGGCGAAGTGTATGAAAGGCTGCTGGGTGGAAAGACAGCAGAGAAGTAGAAAAATACAGACAAACTTATATAGTATATCGTAATAGGAAGGGAAAGAATATGAAAATATCATTTTCTCCACCAGATGTTGGTGAATTAGAGATTGAACAAGTAGCCGAAGCATTAAAATCGGGATGGATTACAACGGGGCCAAAAACAAAAGAACTTGAAAAAAAAGTCGCAGAGTTTTGCGGTGTTAATCGGGCTGTTTGTCTTGGTTCACAAACAGCATGTGCGGAAATGGCTCTTAGAGTTTTAGGGATTGGAGCAGGAGATGAAGTGATTGTTCCTACTTATACATATACAGCAACAGCTTCGGTTGTTTGTCACGTGGGTGCAACATTGAAGTTTGTAGATGTTCAAAAAGACTCTCTGGAGATGGATTATGAGGCTCTGGAGAATATGATTACAGAAAAAACAAAAGTAATTATTCCTGTAGATCTCGCAGGTGTTCCATGTGATTACAATCGTATTTTTGAAATTGTAGAAAAAAAGAAACATCTATTTTGTGCTCAAAATGAAATTCAAAGAGCTATGGGGAGAATTTCTGTAAATGCGGATGCGGCACATGCCTTTGGTGCAAAATGGCATGATAAGATGGTTGGCAGCATTGCTGATTTTTCCAGCTTTAGTTTTCATGCAGTGAAAAACTTTACTACAGCAGAAGGTGGAGCACTGACATGGAAAACGATACCTGGAATTGATGATGAGGATATATATCATCAGCTTCAGTTATTATCTTTGCATGGTCAATCAAAAGATGCGCTGGCAAAAACACAACTTGGAGCCTGGGAATATGATATTGTTGGTCCGTGGTATAAGTGCAATATGACGGATATAATGGCAGGAATTGGGTTGGCTCAGATGAAACGCTATCCGGTTATGTTAGAGCGTAGAAAAGAGATTATAGAAAAATATGATACTGCATTTAAACCGTTGGGAATAGAAGTGCTGCCACATTATACAGAAACATATCAGAGTTCTGGACATTTGTATATTACCAGAATTCCGGGAGTTACTCTGGAACAACGACAGGAGATTATTATTAAAATGGCAGAAGCAGGAATTGCTTGTAATGTACATTATAAACCATTACCTATGATGACAGCATATAAAAATATGGGATTTGATATTCAAGACTTTCCAAATGCGTATGATAGATTTGAGAATGAGATTACTTTGCCATTGCATACAAAACTTACGGATGAAGAAGTAGAGTATGTGATTGAAAATTACTGTCAGGTTGTTAAGAAATATTTGTAAAATAATTGAAAAATGAAATGGGAGAATAGTATGCTAAGAAGTTGGGAGAAACTTCCGGATTATATGAAAATGGAAGAAGTATACCCTTATTATGAAATTCTAAAAAAAAGGAAAATAAGTTTATTTTTAAAACGTGGGTTCGATTTTATTGTATCTACGGTAATGTTTGTGATTTTATCCCCGATATTATTGATTATTTCAATTTTAATTAAATTAGATTCAAAGGGTGCAGTTTTTTATAGACAAGAACGAGTTACTCAATATGGACGTAAATTTAAGATTTTTAAATTTCGTACTATGATAGCGGATGCTGATAAAATAGGATCTCAAGTAACAGTTCAAAATGATAGTCGAGTTACAAAAATTGGAATTTTTTTACGTAAATATCGTTTAGATGAGTTGCCACAGCTAATTAATATTATACTGGGTGATATGACATTTGTTGGAACAAGACCAGAAAGTACATATTATGTAAAGCATTATACACCAGAAATGTTTGCAACATTGTTGTTGCCAGCAGGAGTAACATCAAAGGCCAGTATCCGGTATAAGGATGAAGCTGAACTATTGGATCAAGCCGATGATGTTGATAGAGTGTATGTAGAAAAGGTCTTGCCAGGGAAAATGAAATATAATCTCTTAAGTATTAAAGAGTTTAGTTTTTTGAGAGAAATTAGAACTATATTTAGAACAATTTTAGCAATTTTAGGGAAAGAATATGAGTAGAGAGAGAAGTATAATGGATTATAGTGTACTTTTAACTGTATATAAATCTGATAATCCGGATTTTTTTAGGCTTAGTCTAGAGAGTATGTTAAAGCAGACGGTACCCTCTAATGATATTGTTATAGTCAAAGATGGACCAGTACCAAATACAATTCAATCGGTTATCGATGAATTGGCTGAAAATTATCCATCAATTCATCAATTGCAACTTGAAAAGAATGTGGGGTTAGGTTTGGCACTTAATAAAGGAATTAAGATTTGCAAAAATGAATTGATTGCACGAATGGATGCGGATGATATTTCGTTACCTGAGAGATGTGAAAAGCAACTTTTATTATTTGAACAAGATCCGGAGTTGGATATTGTTGGCTGTCCTGTTAAAGAGTTTATAGGAACAAAAGATAATATTGTTGGTAAAAGGGATGTCCCTTTAGATAATGCATCAATCCATAAATATAATCGGAGACGAGATCCATTTAATCATCCTACGGTTATGTATCGTAAGAGTAAAGTGTTGAAATATGGTCCGTATGGAGATTATAGAAAAAATCAAGATACAGATCTTTGGATTAAACTATTATCTAATGGATGTAAGGCAGCAAATTGTCCGGAGTATTTAGTCATGTTTCGTTTTGATGAAGGAACATACAAAAAGCGAAAAAGTTGGATTAACACAAAATTGTTAATAGAGATCCGGAAAAAAGCATGGAAGGATGGATATTGTTCTTTTATTGATTATCTGTTTGTTGCATGTGCACAGTTAGGTGTTTATATTTTGCCAGAAGGATTCCAGAAATTTGTATATACAAAACTGTTAAGGAAATGATGAAATGAGTTTAGAACAGAAAATTAATTATCAACTTAATAAATATCCTATAATTAAAAAAGCTGTTAAATTGGTTTACCAGCATGGTATGTATGCAATTTCAAAGAAAGTTAAATCAGAAGGAAAGATTACTCGAATTTCTCCCAATGATTTAACCCATGAGTATTTCTTTGGATATTATGATAAATCTCCGTGGGATATTACAGATAGATATATGCTGTGTATGAAAGCAACTGATACTTGGTCAGATGTTTCTCCTAAAGAAAGTGCGGATATCGTATTGATTGATACGAAAAAGACAGAAGATGATCCAGATAGAGTGAAAAAAATTGCTGAGACTAGAGCATGGAATGTGCAGCAGTCTTGTATGCTTCAATGGCTAGGACCAGATTTCAGCAGCAAAATTCTCTATAATGACTATAGAGATGGAAAGTACGTGTCTGTAATCTTAACACTGCGAACTATGGAAGAAACAGTTATACCAGCAGCAGTTTATAGTGTTAGTGCTGACGGGAAGTATGCGATGACGCTTGATTTTAGTCGACTTTATGAGCTTCGACCTGGATATGGGTACTATAATGTTCCTGAAAAGACTAAGGGAGTTACTATCCCGGACACCACAGCCATTTGGCGAGTTGATTTGGAGACTGGTGAAGTGAAGGATGTTCTTAAATATACCGACTTTGCTAATTTCAAATCAAGAGCTGAAATGAAAGAGGAAGGGGCTGTTCATAAAGTTAATCACATTATGTTAAGTCCAAACGGAAAACGTTTCATGGTTCTTTATCGTTGGTTTATCGGTGATAGAAAATATACAAGATTGATTACTTGTAATGTAGATGGAACAGATATGTATCTCCTGTCTGACGATGATATGGTAAGCCATTGTTTTTGGAAAGATGACAATCATATCATTGCATTTGAAAACAAGAAAAAAAGTGGTACAGGATATTATCTCATGGAAGACAAGACGGATAAGTATTATCATTGTTGGCCTGATATGACTGGGGACGGACATCCTAGTTTTTCACCTGATAGGAGTTTAGTAGTTACAGATACTTATCCAGATAGAGCGAGAATTGCATATTTGAAGATAATGGATGGTGATGTGCGAAAACGGGAAGTTAATACTATTGCTAAGGTTTATGCACCGTTTAAATATGATAATGATACAAGATGTGATTTGCATCCGAGATGGAATCATGCAGGAGATAAGATTTGTTTTGATAGTGTATTTGAGGGGCGTCGAGGTTTGTATGTGGTAGATATTAGTGAATATAAAGTACCAACGTCAGGTGTGAAGGCAAAACGAATAGAGCATTCAAACCCTAAATATAGTGTTATTACCCCTATGTACAATTCATTTGGATTAATGAGTAAATATTTTCAAACACTTGGAAATCAGACATATAAGAATTTTGAAATAGTTATTGTTGATGACTGCTCTACTGATGATTCCTATGAAAAAGCACTTAAGTATGCAGATAAATCTGAATTGAGTATAACGGTTTTGAAATCTGAACAAAATGCTGGACCAGGTAATGCTAGAAATATAGGAATTAATACAGCAAGAGGAAAGTACTTGTTATTTATCGATAGTGATGATTTTGTATCTAATAAATTATTTGAGAAAATAGAGAAATATTCTAATAGTGCGGATATGATTTTTTTTGATTATTATCGAACAGATGGGATAGAAAAGAATTTTGGAAAAACTATAAAGCATAATAATCAAAAGTTAACGAAAAAAGAAGTATTATTGAATTCAACAACATCTGTTTGTGGAAAAGTAGTTGATAGAGATATTATTTTAAAAAATAAAATTTTATTTCCGGATATATACAGATTTGAAGATTGGGTATTTATGTCAAACGCCATTTTAGAGAGTCATAATTATGCATATGTAGAAGAAGGATTGTATTACTATTATGAAAATCAAAATTCAATAGTCAATACATCCCCCCAAAAAGCATACAAATATTCAACAGTAGCTTATGAAGAATTGAAAGAAAAGTTGTGTGCTTTTTCAGGAGAAGTAAGTGAGGCTTTATATGCAAGAGAAGTTATATATGTAGCAGCGAAAGAACTCGCATTAGACTTGCCCAAAAAAGAATTTTGGAAAGAAATAGATGGTATACAAACATTACATTTAAAGTGGAGGAAGAACAAGTACATTAGTAAATTTAGTTATTCTCATAAGATAATTTTGTTTTTAGTAAAATACAGGTTATATAATTTAATGAAATTGTTAATAAAAATATATAAAAAGTAACTTAGGGGTATTAAATGAAGTTAAAAATAGATAGTCTGATAGTATGGCTGATAGTATTATTTCCTGTTTTAGATATATATTTAACACCAATTCCTGGTGTAAGTATAGGCGAGATATGTCTGATTATATGTAGTATTTTATTGATATTGAATAATTGTAAAATTACTCAAAATAGAGCAGTACTTCGATATTATATGTATGTGTTTTTGTCGACTATAGTTGCGTTATTACTAGGTGCTGGTCAGATAGGAAGCAATGGAATTTATAGTTTATTTTCGTATGTATTATATTTTTTATTACTAACATTTTTTTTGAATTATGGCAAATTTGAACCATTCAGTGAAAAATATATAAAAAGTGCAAAAATCATTTCTATAGTATCTTTAATACAATTTGTCTTATTAAAGGCGGGAATTAAGATTGCATTATTAATTCCGTTTTTAGAAAATGATATTGGCAGTCCTTACTCAAGTATATGTGCTTCACTAAGTTCAATGTGTGGTCCATTTACTGAACCAGCTCATTTAGCACAATACCTGTCAGTTGCATTAATAATTGTAATGTTTCAAAAAGATATAAATTATAAATATGCAATATTTTTTTCAGTAACAATGTTATTAACATTTAAAGGCAATGCAGTTGTATTATTGGGAGCTATATGGGGAATACGAATAGGATCTGATTTATTGTCGAACAATAGAAAAATGTTTATTCGCGCATTGTGCATAGCATTGTTGAGTGCAATTGCATTGATCTGGCTTTATAATACTAATTATAATATACGAGTTATGGTTTCACGTATATATGAAATTTCTGGAAATGGAAATGAGTCTTTAACGGGATACTTTGGGGTTTCAGGGTATTTTCGAATTAAATATGGGTTTGATTTCTGGAGTTCACTAGATGGGATAAATAAATTATTTGGTATTGGAGTTGGAACATTTGATTTGTATGATAGGTTTTCAGTTATGCCCTATCAAATTAGAGGATTATATGAATCAAATGCATTGTTAAATTTTAGATCTGGAATTACAACAATTTTAATAGATAGTGGAATTGTGGGAATTATTATGTATCTTAGTGCTATATTTAAAAATAAAAGTAAATTTCAGAAATATATTGCTGTAGTTTTGCTAATAGTGCAGTGTATGGAGGCAACGATAAACACCCCTCTTTGGTTAATCTTCATGTTTTTAGTATTTAACTACAAAGAGGTTGAGCATAAAATGTAGTTCTAATAAAATAAAAAGGAGGTTATACATATGAGTACTATATTTTCAAACAAAACATTATTAATTACGGGAGGAACTGGGTCGTTTGGACATGCTGTGCTTGATAGATTTTTAAATACAGATATTGGGGAAATTCGTATTTTTTCTAGAGACGAAAAAAAACAAGATGATATGCGGCATGTGTATCAAAATGAAAAGATAAAATTTTATATTGGAGATGTTAGAGATATTACTAGCCTAAAGTCTGCCATGAATGGTGTTGATTTTATATTTCATGCTGCAGCACTTAAACAGGTTCCATCATGTGAATTTTATCCAATTGAAGCGGTAAAAACAAATGTATTAGGGACAGAGAATGTGTTGACAGCAGCTATAGAATTAGGAGTAGAAAAAGTGATTTGTTTGAGTACTGATAAAGCTGCATATCCTGTAAATGCTATGGGTACTTCAAAAGCTATGATGGAAAAAGTGATTGTTGCAAAATCAAGAACTATTGATCCAGAGAGGACAAGTATTTGTTGCACTAGATATGGAAATGTTTTATGTTCCCGTGGTTCAGTAGTGCCATTGTGGATTGAACAGATTAAAGAGGGAAAAGATATAACAATAACGGAACCGAGTATGACCCGCTTTATTATGTCATTAGATGAAGCAGTTGAATTGGTGTTATATACATTTAGTAATGGGAAATCTGGAGATATTATGGTTCAAAAGGCTCCGGCATGTACTATTGAAACATTGGCAAAAGCTGTAATAAAAATATTTAATCCTAACGCTAAGATTAAAATTATAGGTTTAAGACATGGCGAAAAAATGTATGAAGCTCTTTTAACAAAGGAGGAAGCGGCAAAATCAGTAGATATGGGCAATTTTTATAGAGTACCAGCTGATAATAGAGATCTTAATTATGATAAATATTTGGTGGATGGTTCCATGAAAATTACAAAAACAGAGCAATTTGATTCTAATAATACTGAAATCTTGAATGTTCAACAAGTAATGGATAAACTTCTTTCGTTACCATATATTCAAGATGAATTAACTGAAAGAAAATCGTAAAGGAAGAAAGAAATGTCATATTTATTAACGGTAATTATACCAACAAAGAATAGGCTACATTATTTAAAGGGTGCTCTTAATTGTATTAACTCGATTGGATCAGATGAAATAGAAGTAATTGTTCAAGATAATTCAGATAATTATGAAGAAGTAAGAAATTATATAAATAGCCTAGAGAATGAAAATATAAAATATTTTTATACTAGTGGAAAATTATCTCAGACAGAAAATAGTGATTTAGCAGCGAGTCATGTTACTGGCAAGTATGTTTGTTATATTGGAGATGATGATACAATATGTGAAAGTATGCTAGAACTGGCTAGATGTATGGAAAGATATAGTATAGATTCGGCTGTATATAATGTTGCAAATTACAATTGGCCGGATTTAGTTGCTGCAAAATCGGATTTGACTTCGTTTGTATATCGGAAAGTAAGTCAGGTAGATATAAAAAAAATGGTTCCTATGAATAACTTTATGTATTCGCTTAGACATGGAATGTTGTTTATAAAAAAGCTACCGAGAGTGTATCATGGTATTATATCAAAAAGATTATTAGAGGAAGTAAAAGAAAAGTCTGGGTCATATTTTCCAGGGCCAAGCCCGGATATGGCTAATGCTACAGTTTGTTCATTATATGCAAAAAATGAAATAAGTATTAATATGCCGATGATTATTGACGGATATGGAAAATCAAGCGCAGGTGGCATGGGACAGAGAAAATTGCATAAAGGATCATTAAAAGGTAATTTTCAGCTAAGGGATGATGTTGAGCAATTGTGGGATGAAAAAATCCCCAAGTTATGGATGCAAGATACTATTTGGCCAAACTCAGCAATGAAAGCTTTGGAAGCATGTGGGGAAATACAATATAAAAAATATATGAACTATTGTAATGTATATTGCGATACGTATTTGCATGATAGAAATAGTATTTCTGAAATAAAGAATTGTGGGATTTCTCGTTTTGATTGGATTAAAGTTTTTTGGTGTTTTTTGAAAAAATGTGGCAGGAAGTTTTATTCAATATTTGAGAAAGATCATACAGAGGCTGTACAAGTCAAAGAGAGTATTTCGATTGAAAAAGCATTTGAAATTCAGAACATTGAAAATGCTAGATATAACTTAGAAGAAATTTTTGAAAAGAAACTATCTACAGCAACCCTAAATAATACGGCACACAACTGACAAATGTGGTCCTATGTCAAGGTTTATGATAAAGTTAGGAGGTGATACTGTGAAAGAAAATAAATCAAACAAAAATCGTGAAATAGATACAAAAAACAGGCTCACGTAATGAACCAGTTTGATTGTTTATGGTGGTTTCGTTCGTGTAATTATGTGTGGTAATTTGACGGATCGCTATAAATGAGATATCAGGTAGATTTAAATTTATATGAGGTAAAAATAAATGAAGTTTTTGATTATTGGATGCAACGGTATGGCTGGTCATATCATTGCATTGCATCTAAAAGAACAAGGTCATCAGGTTATAGGATATGCAAGAGAAAAATCTCGGTTTGTAAATACTATTATTGGCGATGCAACGGATTTTGATTTTTTGAAGAAAACAGTGCTTACAGGTGGATATGATACAGTAATTAACTGCGTAGGGCTGTTAAATCAATTTGCTGAAAACAATCATGCGAAAGCTGTTTTGTTAAATGGTTATTTGCCACACTATTTAGCAGATATTACGAAAGAAACAGAAATTCAGATTATTCATATGAGTACGGATTGTGTGTTTTCGGGAAAAACAGGAGGATATACAGAATGCTCTGTACCAGATGGAACTCTATTTTATGATAAATCCAAGGCTATTGGAGAATTAGAAGATAAGAAAAATATTACTTTTAGAAACTCCATTGTTGGGCCTGATGTTAAAGAAAATGGAATTGGTCTTTTGAATTGGTTTCTGAAACAGGATAAAGCGGTGAAAGGATTTACAGGAGCTATATGGACTGGGCAGACGACATTGCAATTGGCAAAAACAATGGAAGAAGCTGCAAAACGTAGAGCTTATGGATTGTATAATACTGTTCCAAGTGGATCTATCAATAAATATGAATTGTTAAAATTATTTAATACTTATATTAGAAAAATACCTATTGAAATTGTTCCAACAAATGAGTTTATTGCTGATAAATCTTTGGTGAGAACAAGGTTTGAGGGGTTTGATTATCAAATTCCCCAATACAAAACAATGATAAAAGAATTAGGAGAATGGATGAGAAATCATAAGGAATTGTATCCACACTATGATTTATAGTATGATTCGGAGAGGCGTTTTGATGATAAACATATTTAATTGGTAGATGGAAACTAAACCTGAATTATTCAACGTTGTATGGCAAAAGTGGCTGAAAGCCACATAGTTATTGTGTTTTAACTGAATATTGCATTTCACTTATCAAATAAATAAAAAAAAGCATTCGGTTGTGGTAAAATTAAGGTGTCCAAAGTCTTAATAATCACATAAAGGAGCTCCCTATGGATATTTAAAACAACTTAGCACTGAAAAGTAATAGACAGATTAAAATAAATTTTGACGTAGGTGATTTATCCTCCGATGCAGGACTTCTTCTCATAAAAGAATTCACTGCAAAGATTGGCATTTCAAAGCTGATTAAAAAGAAATTTAAAACCAATTATAAGTCGGATCGCTTCCACAAAGACGATGAAAAGCTGATGCAAATGATTTACCAGATTATTTCTGCATATTTCCAAGATGACTGTGCCGATGAACTGACTTTAGATTCTGTTTTCCATGCTATTCTCGAGAAAGACTGTCTGGCTTCATAGCCTACCTTATCCAGATTCTTCAACTTTATGGATGCAGATACTCTTATGCGGTTTGATGCCATTGATACTGTTCTTAGAGATATTGTTTATTTCTTAAAATGCCCGGAGCATATGCTTCTGGATCTGGACAGTACCTTGTTTGAAACCTACGGTAAACAGGAGGATGAAGTATTCAACTTCCATTATCAGGCACATGGATATCATCTGTTACTCTGCTATGACGGTATGATCGGAAATCTGCTGAAAGCAAAACTGCGTGACGGAACACTCCACTGCAGCAACGCAGCAGATAAATTTATGGAACCTCTGCTACAGAAATACATGGAAAGAGGGATTAAAACTTATCTTTGCGGTGAAAGTGGCTTCTCATCCCCTAAGCTTTACAAAACCTGTGAGAGGAATGACTGTTCCCATGCCATCCGCTTAAAACAGAATTCTTTACTCGTTCCACTTGCTTTGAATAAAGAGGAAGATTTGTACAAAGCAACCCAAGAGGATCAGATCAGTTATGCGGTAACTTATGGGATAAAGTTATTTTCTGACCTGAAAAATAGCTAACTTTAATAGACCTTCAATAGGGTGCTTTTCAAAACCTATATAATGGTCAGATATTTATTAATGCAAATTGAATGGAACGTTGTCAATGAGCATCTTATAAATGATGCTAACGAACTTCCCAGCGCAATGGCCTAAAGCATTGTAATGGGATTTTCCTTATGGGGTTCTTTGAGTCACCTGTCCGGTAGTTAGGAAACCGCTTGGCATTATGTAGGATATAAGAAATCTCACCAATGTAAAGCCTGTTTACGCCCCTCTATTTGTGGCATTGGCCTTGACAAGTATCATTCCGTCAAATGAGTGGTGATCAACCAAAATCAAAGTAGCTCTGTGTCACCGGAACACTGGCTCTTAATCAACCGGACTGGCATTAAAGTGTCCAGTTTGATATACGGTTGGATCAAGAACAGAAAATGCGAGCACTTTTGAAGGGATAGAAAAGCGTGTAATATCGCGAATTCCACCCAGTATCAATCCACCATTGATAGAATCAATGCACGGAATGCTCATAATGACGAAATCCAGAGAATTGACAATCAATTCCATCTCAGATTCAACGTCATGAACCTAGTACAAAACAAATTAAATAACTGCTATATATTTTAGGGATAATGTGTGGTAAAATAGTGTTATCTAAGAAAGGATGAACACTATGAGAAAAACATATCTTCCTCTGTCAGATGAAGACAGAGATTACCTTAAAGCATTATCCAAAAAGAGAACCATTCAGGCACAAGTTGTGGACCGTGCCAGAATCCTTTTATATAAAGCCGATGGAATGACATTCCAGCAAATTGCTGATAAACTTGCCATTAGTACTGCAACGGTACGCCTTTGTATTTCGAAGTTTCAGAAAGGCGGTTTAGATGCTGCACTGTTTGATGTTCAGCGTCCTGGACGTCCATCGGAAATCACTGATGATGCAAAAGCATGGATGATTCATATTGCGTGTCAGAGACCGACAGAACTCGGTTATGCACAGGAATTGTGGACGTTGACCTCTCTCCACAAATACATTCAGAAACATGCAGAAGAAGCGGGATATCCAAGGCTTTCAACCGTTACCAAACCGTATATCCAGAAATTTCTTAAGGAACAGGATATGAAACCCTTTAAAATCAAATATTACTGTGAAAAACGGGATCCTGATTTTGAATCAAAAATGCATGAGGTTCTGTTGGTTTATAAGCAGATTGAAATGCAGTTTGATGAAAATGGTGATCTCATTGTTCCAGACGATTATAAACTGACGATTACGGTATCGTATGATGAGAAGCCGGGCATTCAGGCAATCTCCAATACGGCACCGGATTTACGCCCGACATCAGAACATGGGGAAGTATATCGTGATGCAGAATACAAACGTCTGGGAACGCTCTCTTTACTGGCTGGCATTGATTTACTCACTGGAGAAGCAATTCCGTTAGTAAGTGAGACCCATAAGAGTTCTGATTTTATTGAGTTTTTAAAGATACTGGACAAAAAATATCCATCACAGGATACCATTCGGATCATCCTGGATAATCATTCTGCACATACTTCCAAAGAAACACGGCGCTTTCTGGATACTATGCCAAAGGGACGTTTTAAATTTGTGTTTACACCAAAACATGGCTCATGGTTAAACATGATTGAAAGCTTCTTCAGCAAGATGACCAGACAGATGCTTCGAGGAATTCGTGTCAATACCAAACAGGAGTTGGAAGAACGAATTTACAGGTACTTTGACGAAGTGAACCGTGAACCTGTAGTTTATCACTGGAATTACAAAATGGATGAAATCAGTGAAGATGAAGCGGCTTCGGTTTAATATAGCAATTATTTATTATTCGTTGTACTAGTACACTACACTAGGGTGGTTACCAGAGACCACATTTAGGGATAGACTGAAAAAACTATTCAGTGGTATTTTAATAATAAAGAGAGGGGGCAGGAAATTACTTCGGGAGAGTGCCAAGATTATTATGATAATATATATAGTAAATGTGAGTGGAGGAATTTGTTATGAAAATAATGCAAAATAGAATGGATCGTGGTTTTTATAAGTATCAGAATGAGTTTGAAAAAAAAGCATTAGAAGTACTTCGATCAGGTTGGTATATACTTGGAAAAGAAGTAAGCTCTTTTGAAGATGAATTTGCATCATATACAGGGGCGAAACATTGTGTTGGTCTTGCTAGTGGTTTGGATGCACTTTGGATAGCGTTTAGATTACTTAATATTGGAAAGGGAGATGAAGTAATTGTTCAGGGAAATACTTATATTGCGTCTGTAATGGGAATTACAATAAATAATGCAACTCCCATTTTTTGTGAGCCGGATGAGTATTTTGGTATTGATGTAGATAAAATAGAAAATCTTATTACAAATAGGACTAAAGCAATTCTTGTAACACATCTTTATGGTATTGCTTCGCGAATGGATAAAATTGTCGAAATATGTAAAAAGTACAATCTTCGTTTAATCGAAGATTGTGCGCAGTCTCATGGTGCTTGCTTTGATGGACAGATGACAGGAACTTTTGGGGACATCGGATGTTTTTCTTTTTACCCATCTAAGAATTTGGGGGCATTTGGAGATGCTGGGGCAATTATTACAAATGATGATTGTCTTGCAAAAGAATGTAGAATATTTAGAAATTATGGGAGTGAAAAAAGATATTATAACAAAGTTGTTGGAGCTAATTCAAGACTTGATGAGATGCAGGCAGCGCTTCTTAGAGTAAGGCTTGCGCATATGACAGAACTTACAGATGAAAGAGTAGAAATTGCCAAACGATATAGTATAGAAATAAAAAATGAAAAACTTATTCTTCCAACAATAGCCGAAGGTGCAACATGTGTATGGCATCAGTATGTAATCCGTTGTAAAGAGAGAAATAAATTGATTGAATATTTGAATAGAAAAGAAATAGGTTCTATTATTCATTATCCTATTCCTCCACATTTGGCTGAGGCATATAAGTATCTTGGTTATATAAAAGGTGATTTGCCTATTACAGAGAATTTAGCTAATACTGTGCTTTCTATTCCGATATATAATGGTATGGAAGCAGAAGAACAGAAATATATAATTGAAGCATTGAATAAATTTTAATAGGAAAGGAAAATAAAGGAATGACAATACAAGAGAGATGCCCAATATTACAGTTTGCGGATCTTGGAGATGAAAGAGGAAAATTAGTTGTTATTGAAGGTGGTCAAGAGATTCCTTTTAATATAAAGAGAGTGTTTTATATATATGAATCGGATTCGAAAGTAGTGCGCGGGAGACATGCTAATAGAGAATCTGAGTTTGTTTTGATTAATGTTGCTGGTCAAAGTAAAGTTCGTATTACTGATGGAAAAGACGAATTTATTGTTAAATTAAATAAGCCTATGATGGGGATATATATTCCTAAAATGATATGGAAGGATATGTATGACTTTTCAAAGGATTCCGTGTTACTTGTATTGGCGAGTACACATTATAATGGAAGTGAATATATTAGAGATTATGATGAATATTTAAAAATAATGCAGAGAGGAAAGTGATAAATGAAAAAGCCTATAGTTTCGCTTTGTATACCAACGAATGGAGTTATTGAATGGGTATTTCCTGTATTGGAAAGTATTAGTAAGCAAGGTGTGGATAGTGAATTATTTGAAGTTGTTGTTACAGATAATGGGAACAACATAATGTTTAAGAATAAAATGAAGGAATATGTTAGGTTACATAACAATATTATTTATGAAGAAACAAATGCGTTGCCATTCTTAAACGAGATAGAATCATATAAAAAAGCAAGTGGAGAATTAATTAAATTTGTCAATCATAGAACACTTTTATCGGCTGGGGCATTAAAAAGAATGATTGATTATGCAGAGAAGTATAAAGAAATAAAACCCATTATATATTTTTCAAATGGGGTTTTAAAATTGGAAAAAGAATGTCATGAATATACGACATTTGATCAGTTTGTAAAAAATCTTTCTTGTTGGTCATCATGGTCCACTGGGATGTGTATATGGAAATCGGATTTTGAAAAATTACCGACAGATTTATCAGAGTATAATGAATTGTTTCCACATACAACAGTATTGTTCAATGAAAGAGCACGTGGGAAATATGTGATAGATAATGAAGTCATTTTTGATGAGATGCCACAAGGGAAAAAGCCTAAAGGAAATTATGATTTATTTGGTGCATTTGGAATAGAATATCCTTGGATTATTTTTTCATTGCTGAAAGATAAAAGTATAAGTTACAAAACATTTAAATTTGTTAAAAAGAAAAATTTAGAAATTGTTGCTTCTTTATATTGGGATTTTTGTGTGAGAAAAAAATATTGCTCATATGATTTAAATGGATTTGAGGATATGTTTGGAGTCTTTTATACTCGTAGAAGTTTATATACGGAAGTTATAATTGTAGCTATAAAAAATTTTTTGAAAAGTCTTATAATGTCATCCAGAAACGAACGAGGGAATAAATTATGATAGAGTCAGAAACAAAACATTTTATAATAGATTCTCCCCAAAAGAGAGGTATAAAAAATAGAATAAAAAGTTTTTTATATAGAATAAGCACTGTATTATATAAAATAGTACTAAATACTTCACATCCAATAATACAAGAGAAAAGGTATCATGTGTCTATCTGTGCAATTTTTAAAAATGAAGCTCCGTATCTTAGGGAATGGATAGAATTTAATCATTTAATAGGTGTAGAGCATTTTTATATGTATAACAATAATTCTGAGGATAATTTTCAAGTTGTGCTACAACCATATATTGAAAAAGGGGTGGTAACGTTAATTGAATGGCCACATAACCAGATGCAGATGGAAGCATACAAAGATTGTATAGATAACTATGCAAAAGAAACAAAATGGTTGGGATTTATTGATATTGATGAATTTATTGTACCTAAAAGTACTGATAATATTTATGATTTTTTGAAGCAATTTGAGAAGAATAGAGGATCAGTTAAGATATATTGGCGTTTATTTGGTACATCAGGGTTGATGGAAAGAGATCTGGATGGATTAGTATCGGAAGATTTTACGGTCTGTTGGCCTAAATATTGTGATATAGGGAAATGTTTTTATAATACAGCATTCAACTTTGATTCAAACTCATCAAAAGGATGTGAATTACACCATAAATTTTGGGCAAATTGGAAAGGTAGAGATATTCCACCAGTCAATATTTTTAATCACATTTGTGTAGGAAATATAAATAGGGCTACTTCAGATGAGTTTCCAATACAAATTAATCATTATTTTACAAAATCATATAAAGAATATGCGATGAAACGAGCTAAAGGAGATGTATATTTCAAAATCAATCCACATGATGAAGAATATTTTTATGAACATGAAATGAAATGTACAAATACAGACTATTCAGCATATAAGTATTTAGTAAAACTTAAGTTAATACTAGAAAAGGAGTAATATGAAAAAATATGATATTGGTATTCTAACTTTTTGGAATGTACCAAATTATGGAACATATGCTCAGGCATATGCGCTTCAAAGGGTAATACAAAGTCTTGATGATAAAAAAGATGTGAGACAAATTGCACATTTAGATCAAAAGCATTATAATCTATATTATGATAAACGCCTATACTATCGTAGTTTACCTTTCTGGAGAAGAAGTTATTGGAAAAGTTTTTTTATGAAAGATGAAATAAATGAGAATAAAAAAAATCTTTTTTTGGATGCTTATAGTACAATTCCACATACAGAGATAATTACAAAGAAGAATGTTGAAGAATATAGATTTAACAAGATATTTTTAGGAAGTGATATTATATGGGATTTTACAATAGACGTGTTTAATCAAGATTCTATGTTGTTTGGAGAAGGATTAAATGCATTAGATATTAATTCGTACGCTGCAAGCTTTGGGACTGTAAAAAAAGATTTGATAATTCCTAAATATGTCCGAAATAATATAAAAAGAATGAAAAATATATCTGTGCGTGATGAAAATTCTGCAGATATTGTCGAATTAATAACAGGTAAACGCCCCCTTGTTGTGTTGGATCCGGCTTGGATATGGGACTTTAATAATGATAGGAACATAATTACACCAAAAGAAGATAAATATATTCTTATATATGGACAAGATTTTTCAAAAGGGTTTATTGATAATTTAATTAAATATGCCAAGGAAAAAAGGTTAAAGCTTATCGGATTAGATTGTAATGAGGATGATTATTCATGGTGTGATAAAATGATAAAACAAGAAAATCTTGATCCATTATCTTGGATAGGATACTTTAAAGGCGCATCGGCAGTAGCAACGAGTACTTTTCACGGTTTGACGTTTAGTTTGATTTTTAATAAAAAAATAGCCTTTTGTAAGACGGAATTTATTATTGCAAAAATAGGCCATCTTCTGAAACAGCTTGGAATTTATAACCTGTTTGAAGACAAAGAAGACGTTTATACTATGTTTGATTATAATTGGGATTATAAATTTATAAATGAGTATATTAGCAAATCAAAAGGTAAATCAATCGAATTTTTAAGAAAGTGTGTAACGGATACTTATGAATAAAGAAAAAAAAGACGTTCTTAGTGGAGTTTTTTGGAAATTTTCAGAGAGAATGGCTGCCCAGATAGTCTCTTTAATAGTTTCTGTAATTTTAGCAAGACTCTTATCACCGTCAGAATATGGTGCAATTTCGCTAGTTACAGTGTTTATAACAATCGCAAATGTGTTTGTGACTAGTGGATTTGGTGCAGCATTGATACAAAAGAAAGAAGCAGACAATGTAGATTTTTCTACCGTGTTTTATTTTTCATTAGTGTTTTCAACAATTTTGTATGGTATTTTGTTTGTTTTTGCGGAACCTATAGCGAATTTTTATAATATGCCGATTTTAAAACCCGTGTTACGAGTGCTTTCTTTGAGTATTATTATAATGGGGATTAATTCTGTACAGCAAGCGTATGTGTCTAGAAAAATGATTTTTAAGAAATTTTTCTATGCTACATCAATAGGTACAATTATATCTGCTATAGTTGGAATTTCAATGGCTTACCTTGGGTTTGGAGTATGGGCATTAGTAGCACAAACGCTTACTAATAATATCATAGGCACAATTGTGCTCCAAGTTACAATTGATTGGAGACCTATGTGTGTATGCTCTTTTAGAAGATTGAAATCTTTATTTAAGTATGGATGGAAACTTCTGGTTCAGAGTTTAATTCTTCAAATATACTCAAGTCTTAGGAGTTTAATAATTGGTAAAGTATATACTGCTGCAGATTTAGCTTTTTATACCAAAGGAAATCAGTTTCCAGATTTAATAAGCACTAATATTGACACAGCCATTAATAGTGCACTTTTTCCAGCAATGTCAAAAGAGCAGGATTCTATTGATCGCGTAAAAGCGATGGCTAGAAAAACCACCCAAGTAACATCATATATTATGAATCCAATATTAATAGGTTTTATGGCAGTAGCTGAGCAATTTATATCATTACTTTTGACTGATAAGTGGTTGCCAGCAGTACCTTATCTCAGAATTTGTTGTATCATTCTATTATTTAGAGCACCGCAGACATCAATTTTGCAGGCAATTAAAGCTGTGGGACGTAGTGATAGTGTTTTAAAGGTTGATTTTCCAATAAGAATATTTGCATTAATAGTTCTAACTATTTCTATTCGTTTTGGTATTATTTATTTAGCGCTATCAGAAATATTAGTAACTATCTTAGGAACATTTTTATATGCAAAAATGGCTAATAGAATAATTAACTATAATGGTAAAGAAGTATGTTTAGATTTTATTGTTAATACTATGCTTGCGACAATTATGGGGACAATAGTTTGGTGGATAGGTGAGAAATTGGTGTGTCATAATATTTTGGTTATGATAATACAAATTATTCTTGGTGCTTGTATTTACTTGATATTATCTATTGTAACTAGGAATAGTAGTTTTAAATATGTTTTAGATACAACGAAGGAAATTATTACGAAAAATAGGAAGTAGAGGTGGAGGTAAACCACTAAAAAGAGTACAGCAAACAAGCTATCCGAAAATTAGCGCGTGGAATCGGATGCAAAATATAAAAAGCAGGGATATGCACATGGCTATTAGTTAGTAATTGTATATCCCCTTAGCCTGAGAAGTTCAAGAACCTGGGCTACTGTCAAAATCTTTTCCGGTTTGTAAGGAGCAACATGTTCCAGATAGCAATGAGTATCCTATAGAAGGAGTATAGCAAAGAAAAATATAAGGCGAAAGACTGCCGGAGCGGGTTTTATAACCCAATCGGTGCTTTTCGCAGAAAGGTGGTTTATACTTATGGAAAAGTCAATTCCTATTTTATGGAAAGAGAAAGATGAGTGTTGTGGATGTTCTGCATGTTTAGCGATATGTCCTGTGCATGCTATAGAAATGCAAACAGATAAAAAAGGGTTCTTGTATCCTAAAATAGATGCTACAAAATGCGTAAGATGTGGAAATTGCGTAAAAATTTGTTCTTTCAAGAATGATAGAAAAGAATATAGTATAGAAGAAACTAAAATATATGCAGCAAAAGCCAGTGAAGAAATAGTAAAAGTAAGTTCGTCAGGTGGTTTATTTACTGTCTTATCAGATTGTATTTTAAATGAAGCGGGTGCTATAATTAGTGCAATTTACAATCCGTTTGAGCATGAAGTGGATTTTGAAATATACTTTGATGAAATTATGAGAAATAGTGCAAGAGGATCTAAGTATATCCAAGCAGAAATGAATGATATATTTGTTAAGGGATATGAGTGGATTAAGAAAAACCCTGATAAAAAGTTGTTATTTGTTGGAACAGGTTGCCAATCAGCAGGATTTAAGGCATATGTAGAAAAAAAAGGAATAAGAGATAAAACTATTATAATTGATGTAATATGTCATGGAGCACCTAGTCCTGGTTTGTGGAAAAAATATGCAAAATATATTGAAAATAAGAATGGGGGAGAATTGTCATACATAACATTTAAAGACAAAAGAAATGGTTGGATGAATCCGAGTGTCTATGGTGTTATTAACGGTCAGGAGGTTTCTATAGAAGGATATTCCAATTGGTTTTATGGGGGCTATTCTATTAGGGAATCATGTTATTCTTGCCCGTATACTAAGGTCAATCGAAGCACTGATTTGACAATTGGAGATTTTTGGGGGGTTAAGGAAAGATTTCCAGATTTTTTTGATTCCAACGGAGTGTCTTTGATTTTAACTCATACCAAAATAGGTGAAGATTTTTTTAATAGAATAAAGGGGAAAGTATCATGGAGAGAGATTTCAAAGCAAGATTGTCAACAACCTAGATTGAATTCACCTGCACAGAAACCACAGAAATATAATTGTTTTTGGGATGATATAAATACAAAGGGTATTGAATACTGCGAGGATGAATATAAAGAAGAAAATAAGGTTTCTTTGAAATTTAGAATAAAGAAAATTCTAAAAAATATTTGGTGATTTAAATAAAAATATCCATCGGATGCTAAAATTTATTATTCATATAATACTCCAGCGAATAAGGTGAATATTCCTGTGCGGCAACACCGCAAATCCGGCAGACGGGAAACCGTCTGTCC
>OBZZ01000481.1_pt1 | contig 22115 bp, 21 predicted proteins | sample 1501451 | NCBI WGS metagenome assembly OBZZ01 (sample SAMEA2580274, study PRJEB22360) | human gut metagenome | biome: human gut; feature: human-associated habitat; material: faeces | place: Denmark | collected 2008/2010
TGCGGTTTGGGAGGGAGGGGACGCAAGTCCTGCAAAGGATGAGCTGAACCTTACCTCATGATGAATTTTTATATCTGGGCGGCAATGAAAAAGAGGGGCATAAATATGTCTCGGAACTATTGGGGAAAGAAACACTGGATACCAATACCTATGGGCAGACCAAGGGAAGGAGTGGAAGCTATTCTGTGAATTTCCAGCAGTCCGGGAGGGAACTGCTTACCCCGGATGAAGTACGCCTTTTGGATAACCGGAAGGCAGTGCTTCTGGTGCGTGGGGAACGCCCCATTCTGGATGAGAAATATGATCTGCACAAGCATGTGAATGTGAAATATACGGAGGATGGAGGGGCGCCGCCTTATGATTATGCGAAGGCTCCCCTGTCCCATGAAGATGTAACCATTGATACCAGGAGACTGGATGATTATGAACTGCTCTCTGCGGAGGAAATCCTCGGCGGGGAGCAGTCTTTTTGATTGGAGGAATGCCATTGAAGAAAAGAAATGAAATGCCAAAGAAGCAAACAAGAAACCATGCCACTGTACCGATGCCTATGGGCAGAGGACCAAAGCGTACCCTTGCTGCGTATGCAGCACTGGTGCTTATTATGACGGTAGGGGGTATCCCGGTGCTTGCTGCCGGAGATCCGCTGGCGGTTATCAATAACCTGTCCACTTTTATCTTTTCCCTGATCCGGGCCATCGGCTTGATCTTATTGGGATTTGGTGTGGTGCAGGTAGGTTTGAGCTTAAAGAGCCATGATCCCAGCCAAAGAGCCAACGGGTTTCTGACTCTGGCAGGCGGTGTCATCATCACCTTTGCAAAAGAGATCCTGGACCTGATCGTTGGGTAAGCACGAAGAGATCAAAGTGGGCAGGGAGGACATCTTCCTGCCCTATCAAAGGAGGTGAGACTGTTTGAGTGATAACTGGATCGTGCAGAACCTAAACTCTGCATTGAACACCTGGAATGAGAAGCTGGCAGAAATCTGGACGCTCCTCACCCAAAGCCCGGAATCCTTTAAGGGCGGGACGATCTGGAGTGTCATTACCGGGATCAACGGGGCTCTTACCGCCATTGGGTATGGACTTTTGGTACTGTTTTTTGCAGCCGGGATCGTTAAGACCTGTGGCAGCTTTACAGACATGAAAAAGCCGGAACATGCCCTGAAAGCCTTTATCCGGTTTGCCCTGGCGCAAGGCGCCATTATGCATGGCATGGAACTGATGACAGCGCTGTTCTCCATTGTGCAGGGGATTGTGTCTACCATCATGGCACAGTCAGGCATGACAAATGGGGGTGTGACAGAACTTCCGGCAGAGATCGTGGAAAAGATTGAAGCGGTGGGCATGCTGGAATCCATTCCTTTGTGGATTGTGACCTTGCTTGGAAGCCTTTTGATTACGGTGCTGTCCTTCATTATGATTCTTACCGTATATGGAAGGATGCTCAAGCTGTACATGTACACTGCCATTGCACCCATCCCTATTTCCACTTTTGCGGGAGAACCCTCCCAGTCGGTGGGAAAGAATTTTATCAAGTCCTATGCAGGGGTGTGTCTGGAAGGGGCGATCATTGCACTGGCATGCATCATTTTTTCCGTCTATTCTGCCAGTCCGCCGGCCATTGGGGATACGTCCTTAAGTGCAGTGACCATTGTGTGGAACTATGTAGGGGAATTGGTGTTCAATCTGCTGGTGCTGGTGGGTGCGGTGAAAGCATCTGACCGGATCGTAAAAGAAATGATGGGATTATAGGAGAAAAGAACCATGCGTAAAGAAATATATGAGAAAAATGGAAATCAGGAAAGCAGTGATACATTGCCTTTTCATTGGGAATTTGGTAAGGAAGAGATCACCCTGAAAGTGTCCAGCTATGCCTATGGAAATGGGCTTGCGGTTTTGATGTACAGCGAAAGTGAAGGGAAGCTGGAATTATTTAGTGACCTGACGGTCAATCTTCCAGGCGGGTATGGGCTGAAACCGCAGGAGGCATTTGTAAGCGGTGATTTTACGAAGGACAAGCTGGCATTCATCGAAAAGAACAGGCTGGGAAGCGTACTGCCAGGACAGGCTAGGTCAGGCTTTGCTACCTACACCCCAGTGGCGTTTGACCTTTCAAGGCTTGCCCAGTATGACCGGGAAGGGGTGGAAGAATTTTGCAGACAATGGGGACTGGATGTGCCAAAAGAATCGGAAAAAGACCAAGGGAAACTTACAGGCAAAAAGAAAAGAGAAAGAGAGAGATAGAAGTATATGGAAGTAAAAATGAATAAAGGTGCGACTCGTTCCTAACTGTTACAACGCATTTTATTTGATGCCATAATTTGCAGAATTCGGAAAATTAAAACATCCCATTTTTAGCCTTGTTATAACGGTAATAATTTTTTCTATTACTGTTATAACAAGGATTCCAGGGGTTCGGGGATGGAAGATCCCCGTATTATTTCTGCACTATTTATTTTTCTGAAAATGGCATATTATAATGTGCTGATCAACACCTAACTGAAAAGGTTAGGCACTAATAGAAGAATGAAAGTTCACAATTAGGAGAACTGATAATCTGATAGGTGGAATGATGGGGTAACGCCCTGAAACGCCTACCCTGATACTCCGACTTGCGCTTCCGTGATAAGGAAGAGTTAGAAGCTCGGTAAAGTCGGTAGAGAGCTGCCGTAGCGCGAAACAGTAAATGTATGCGCCGAAAGTTGTCCAGAGGTGGATGATGCAGCCTATATACCGGGGGTCTATAAAATCTCTATGGTGAGAATGTCGAATTGACTGACGAACTTGCGAATGTACGGGTCTAGATCATTACCGCATAGAAATATGTGGTGCGGTCATAACCGCACTGGTGTGGTTGAGTAAAATTCTTTGTTATGAAAAACCATGCTGCGTTACAGGCGCAGCCAGCCCAGTAGGCTCATAGCAAGCACCTACGGAGATAAATGTACAGATAGGATTGTTGGAACGAGGAAAGGTATTGGATTCCACATTCGGAACAGGCGGACGAAGCATATAAGCCGTCGAACCAATGCTGAAAAGCGGAGGTCGAACCAATGAAACTCCTGTAATAGGAGTGGAGGAATGGCCTCTAGTCGTTTGTAAAAATAAGTGTTATTCAGTCGCAATAGGGATTGCGAGTATGACCAAAAGGGTCGCTCCCGGAAAGGAGTGATGCCCTATGCCAAAGAAGAAGCAGGCAAAACAGCTTTGTGTTGACGATTTGCGACATGCGGAGTATTACGGAATGCAGGAAACATTTGATGATTTATATGCCAGAAGTGAAAAGGGTGAGGTATTTACCAACTTAATCGAGTTGATTTTATCCCGAAACAATATCTTGCTGGCGTATCGAAACATCAAGGCAAACACAGGAAGTAAAACGCCGGGAACGGATGGCATTACCATAAATGATGTTGGGAAACTATCACCTGATGTTATGGTAGAAAAAGTCCGCTTTATCGTGCAGGGCAGTCAACACGGCTATCGTCCTAAACCAGTAAGACGTAAAGATATTCCAAAGCCCTATGACCCATCGGCAACCAGACCTCTAGGAATCCCATGTATGTGGGACAGGCTGATACAGCAATGTATCAAACAGATTATGGAGCCAATCTGCGAAGCGAAGTTTAGTAATAATAGCTATGGTTTTCGACCGGGCAGGTCAGCAGAGCATGCCATTCAGAGAAGCTACTGTCTTATGCAGCTTACCAATCTGCACTATATTGTGGAATTTGATATTAAAGGTTTCTTTGATAACGTGAATCATTCAAAGCTGATAAAGCAGATATGGTCTATGGGGATAAGAGATAAAAATCTTGTTTGGATTATTAAGAAAATACTGAACGCTCCTATTAAAATGCCAGACGGAAGCATGAGCTTCCCTGACAAAGGAACACCTCAGGGCGGAATTATTTCTCCATTGTTGGCAAATATTGTTCTTAATGAACTTGACCATTGGGTTGAGAGCCAATGGCAACAACATCCGGTTATTCATAAATACAGTGCGAAGGTAAACAAAACCGGGTCATTGGATTACGGGAACGGATATAAAGCAATGAAGAAAAGCCGATTAAAAGAGATGTATATTGTCAGATATGCCGATGATTTTCGGATATTCTGCCGCAAAAAATCTGATTCGGAAACAGTGAAAATTGCGGTTACGCAATGTTTGCTTGAACGGTTAAAACTGGAAGTGTCGGAAGAAAAAACAAGAATTGTGAATGTCAAAACGAGATATTCTGACTTTCTTGGTTTTAAAATCAAGGTACATCTCAAGGGGCAGAAGTATGTTGTAAAATCACATGTGTGTGATAAAGCGATTCTAAAGCAGAAACAGAAACTTGTGGAACAGGTAAAAAGGATTCAGAGACCGGCTAATGGAAGAAAAGAGCGGGATGAAATCACGCTATATAATTCTATGATGATGGGAATGCAAAATTATTATTGCATTGCCACGCATATTAGCTTGGATTTTGCAAAACTGCAATATGCGGTACGGCTAGTTCAGCACAATCGACTCAAACAAAACAGGGGGAGTAGGCTGTGCAAGACAGGTAGGGCACTGACAAAGGTTGAGAAAGGAAAATACGGCAGGTCTAAACTGTTGCGTTATGTGACGGGTACAGGCGAACCTATATACCCCATCGGCTGTATTCAGCATAAAAAACCGATAGCCAGAAAGAGAAATAGCGGTATTTATACGCCAGAAGGCAGACAGATACTGCATGATAATCTGCGTATAAATATAGTCCTTATGTTAGAAATCATGCGGCAACCGGTATATGGGAACAGCACGGAATACACTGACAACCGTCTTTCTCTTTTTTCAGCGCAATTGGGAAAATGTGCTGTCACTGGACAGAAATTTGAATGTGCAGAGGATATTCACTGCCACCATAAAACGTCCAGAAGCGCTGGTGGTTTGGACAAATACAGTAATTTGGTATTGGTATTAGTGCCTGTCCATAAGCTTATTCATGCAACAGAAAGCGAAACCATCCATAAATACCTAAAAGTGCTGTCCTTGACCGATAAGCAGTTATGTAAGTTGAATAAATACCGTGAAATGATGGGATTACCTGCGATAGCTTGAACACACAAAAATAGAATTAAACCATTTTCTTCAATGGTGACTGTATAAACACAAAACTTTTACAAACGATGGAACGCCGTGTGCGGGGAAACTCGCATGCACGGTGTGGAGTGGGGGAAAAGTTGGAGATAACTTCAAAGACTTACCTATCACTATAAATCCGCAACTATCAAGAGTCCATGTTTATGGGACTGAATCTGCGCCAGTGTATCTTTTCCCTGCTTGCCATCGCTGTGGCAGTAGGGATTTATTTTAGTCTGGGAGACTATGTGGGGCAGGAAATGACCGGGTGGCTGTGTATCTTAGGTGCTGCCCCTTTCGCAGCCTGCGGTTTCTTTCAGTACCATGGCATGAATGCGGAGCAGTTTGCCTGGGCGTATATCAAGTCCGAATTTTTATACCCCAAGCGATTGCTGTTTCAAAGCGAGGACCTGTACCATGCCTGCATGGAAGAAACGCTGGCCTTGGGAGAAAAGTCCCAGGGAGATGGGGCAGCCCTTATGAAAAAAAGAGAACAGCGGGCAAAAAAGAAACGGATGAAACAGAAAAAGAAAACGGGAAGGAGTGGTGCGTTTGATTAAAACCTTACAGCAGGCATTAAAAATGGACCGGGAGAAGTTCAAAGTCCCAAGGTCTGTCCAGCAGGCGATTCCCATCCAGCGGATCTGGCCGGATGGGGTGTTCCAGTCCGGGACGAAATTTTCCAAATCCTTTCGGTTTTCGGATATCAACTATGCCATTGCAAGCAAAGAAGATAAAACGGAAATGTTCTTAGATTACAGCGAGCTGTTAAATGCGTTGGATTCCGGTGCATCTGCCAAGATTACCCTGAACAACAGAAGAATCAATAAGGAAGAGTTTGAAGCCTCCCTGCTGTTGCCGATGAAATCGGACGGGCTGGATGAATACCGGAAGGAATACAACGAAATGCTGCTATCCAAGGTCAGCGGCACCAACAACAGTATTTATCAGGAACGGTATCTGACAGTCAGCGTCCATAAGAAGAACATTGATGAGGCAAGAACCTATTTTGCCCGTGTGGGAACGGATATCATCGCCCATCTGAGCAAGCTGTCCTCCATTGGGGAAGAACTGGATGCGGAACAGCGCCTGCAGATCTTCCGGGATTTCTTCCAGGCAGACCAGCTCCAGTGTTTCCCGTTTGATATGAAGGAGTTTGCCAAACGGGGGAGCAGCTTTAAGGACTGGATCTGTCCCCAGTCCATGGAGTTTTCCAAAGACTGTTTCAAGATCAACGAGCGGTACGGACGGGTGCTGTATATGCAGGATTATGCCAGTTATGTAAAGGATGACATGATTTCGGAATTATGTGATTTGAGCCGGGATCTGATGCTGTCCATTGACATTCTCCCAGTGCCAACAGACGAAGCAGTGCGTGAGATCCAAAACCGTCTGCTTGGTGTGGAAACCAATGTGACCAATTGGCAGAGACGCCAGAATGCCAACAATAACTTTTCCGCCATTGTGCCTTACGATATGGAACTGCAGAGAAAGGAAACCAAAGAGATGCTGGATGACCTGACCACAAGGGATCAGCGGATGATGTTCGGCATCCTCACCATGGTGCATATGGCAGACAGCAGGAAACAGTTGGATTCGGATACGGAAAGCATCTTGTCGGTGGCAAGAAAGCATTTATGTCAGATGGCAACCTTGAAATGGCAGCAAGTGGATGGACTCAATACGGTACTGCCTTATGGCATCCGCAAGATCAATGCCCTTCGTACCCTGACCACAGAATCCACCGCTGTGCTGATCCCCTTCCATACCCAGGAGATCATGCAGCCGGGCGGTATTTATTATGGGCAGAATGCGGTGAGCAAAAATATGCTGGTGGCAGACCGAAGGAAGTTATTGAATGGAAATTCCTTCCGCTTGGGTGTCAGCGGTTCGGGAAAGAGTTTCTCAGCAAAAGAAGAGATTGTGGATCTTGCCCTGTCTACGGAAGATGACATCCTCATCTTAGATCCAGAATCTGAGTTCGGTTCCTTGGTGGAAGCACTGAATGGGGAAGTCATTTCCATTTCTGCAACGTCCCATACCCATCTGAATGCACTGGATATGGATTCTGCCTATGGAAACGACAAGAATCCGCTCATTGAGAAGTCAGAGTTTATTTTGTCCCTGTTTGAACAGTTAGTGGGGGCTGGCAACCTGTCGGCAAAGGAGAAATCCATTTTGGACCGCTGTACCGCAGATGTGTACCGGGAATATATCCGGAGCGGTTATCAGAGCGAAGTGCCGACCTTGAAAGATCTGTACCGACAGCTCATGCTCCAGCCAGAAGAGGAAGCCAGAGGGCTTGCCTTGTCTTCGGAATTGTTCATCAACGGAAGCCTAAATACCTTCGCCCAGAAAACCAATGTTAATACTAAAAACCGCATCATTGCCTATGATATCCGGGAGCTGGGAGAACAGCTTATGCCCCTGGGGATGCTGGTCACCTTGGACAGCATCTTTAACCGGGTGATCCAGAACTGGAAGAAAGGAAAGACCACCTGGGTTTTTGCCGATGAGTTTTACCTGTTGTTCCGGTATCAGTACAGTGCGGACTTTTTCTACCGGCTCTACAAGAGAATCCGTAAATACCATGGATTTGTTACAAGTTTAACGCAGAATGTGGAGGAACTTTTGAAATCGGATACGGCAAGGCTGATGCTGGCAAACAGTGAGTTTTTGATCCTTTTGAACCAGGATGCCACAGACCGGGACGAACTGGCATCTCTTTTGAACATTTCCGAGAACCAGTTATCCTATATCACCAATGTAGGCGCAGGTAAGGGGCTGATCCGCTGTTCCGGAAATCTGGTGCCATTTGAGAACAGCTTTCCGAAGAACACGAAGCTGTACCGCTTGATGACGACAAAACCAGGTGAATGCTAGTAAAAAAGATATTTTTGTGGGGTGCTGCTGAAATTTTTTCGGCAGCATCCTTTTGGGAAGGAGGGAATGTAAATGGAAGAAGGAAAAACAGTGGAAAGTCAGGAAACGAGAGGACCGCTTCGGGAGCAGGGCAGTATCCGGGCGTTGCTGGAGCTTTTGGAAGAACAGGGCATGGAGCAGGAAAAAGGGGATGTGATCCGCATGGCAGACTATATTGATTCCATGGAAATGCAGTTGGGAACTGTCCTAAAGGAATTGGGAGAGGTGAAGAAGCAACTGGGTGTGATGCAGGAAAGTAAGGTCAAACTCTTTGTGGTGAACACAATCCAGAAGGCGGAACATCAGGTGCAAACACTTTGTTTTCAGGTGGGAGAATGGAAACGAAAGTTTGTGAAACGTGCAGAACAGGCAGTGGTTGATTTTAAAGAAAAGGGGAAAGATGCCTTTGCCTCTGCAGTAAAGGGAATGCATCTTACCCAAGGCTTGCAAAAAATCCAATCGTCTCTGCATACGGTGATGCTGTCGATGGATCAGAAGATTGACCGTCTGGGGAGCATGGTGGAAGAACTGCATGTTGCCAAAGGACATCTGCGGAATGCATTTCTGGAAGCGGGTGGAAAAGAGGTGCGAAAGCTCACAGAACGCAATCCCGAACAGGGAATCATCTTTCAAACCCAGAAGGTGTTATTCCAATCCATGCGGAGTATCCATAAGCTGGAACAGAAAACGGAGCGATTGCAACAGCAGATAGGGAAGCTGGAAGCAAGAGAAGGAAAACAACCGTCTGTGAAGGATACCCTGCAGAAACTGAGACAGGAACCACACCCTTTGAAGTTTGGTAGAGAAGTTTTTCAAAGGGAGGTGAAATCCATGAAAGAAGAAACAACCATTACCTTTCTTGCTTCGGAGTGCGGGGAGTTTCATGGGATGGGGGGTGTATCGAATGTACGTCTTTAAAAGAAGCCTTCCGGCATTACCAGAGATTTTGCAAACGTTCCCCTCATATGGTTCCGTCTTTGGAATTTTCTCTCCACCATGCAGACGATCCTATGTATAACGAGGGAGAATATCCATTGGCGACCGGGGAGAAGGGAAAAGAGTTATTATCCTATGTTCCCTATTATGCCAATCATCCGCTGGTGCAGGAAGCAGTAAGGGAACTGGAACAGCTGGAGAGTCAGCAGAAGAAAGCAAAAAAGCGGGGAAGGGAACGTTAGAAAGTACAGAAGAAGGGAGGTGCGTGATTGAAAGAGATAAAAGAAAAAGTGCGGGATCAAAGTCCGAAGTTCCGCAATCCTGCCTCCCGGCTTCCGAAGGAACTGGTGCGTTCTGCGATGCTGGAAGCAAAAGAAAAGTCCAGCATCATGGCAGATAAGATCGGAAGAGAAACGGGGGAGGAATCCCCGGTAGAATATGCCGGAAACCGCATCCAGCGTGTGGAACAGCGAGTAGGAAAGGAAAGTGCTTCGGCAGCCTGTCGTGGCGGTAAGAAACTGGCGGTGAAAACCTATGAGAAGTTAAAGGAGCAGAAACAGAGAGAAGCCGCTACCGCCCCTTTGGAGGGAGAAACAGGAGTGGGTGGCACATCTGCCCAGGCAGGGCAGACAATGGCGAAGAAAGGGCGAACAGAAGCCACAAGAAGCATTAAGGTCAAGCCGGAAACCGAGAAAACAATAAAAGAAGCTGGAAATCGGACGGTAAAAACAGCGCCCCGTGTGGTGAAAGCCTCTCCGGTTTCTTCCCAGAAGGTGAAAACCCAGGCAGTCTTACAGAAAAAGCAAGCACTCAAATCCATGAAAGCAGTCAGGGAAGCAAAACGGGCTGCCATGCACTCGGTTCAGACTGCCAAGCAAAGCGCAAAGACTGCAAAGGCAACCGGAAGAGGATTGAAAGCCATGGCAGAAGCCGCCGCTCATGCAGTGAAAGCTGCATTTGCAGCACTGATGGCAGGTGGAGGCGCAGTGTTTGTCGTTCTGATTCTGATTGTGGGGATCATTGGAGGTGCTGCCTTTTTGGGAAATTCCCAGAGTAGTGAGGCTTTAAGTGCAGAAGTGCTGGCTCATACACCTGCCATTCAAAAGTATGCCAGTGAATTTGGCATCCCGGAATATGTTCCGGCAATCCAAGCCATTATGATGCAGGAAAGCGGCGGCAGGGGAACGGATCCCATGCAGGCCAGTGAGTGCCCTTATAACACCCAGTATCCCAATATCCCTGGTGCGATTCAGGATGCCGACTATTCCATCAAGGTGGGGATACAGTATTATGCAGATTGCGTCCGGGAAGCCGGATGTGAAAGTCCTCAGGATATGGACAAGTTAAAACTCAGTTGGCAGGGGTATAATTATGGGAATGGCTATATTTCGTGGGCATTGGAAAAATTTGGTGGTTACAGTGAAGCTAATGCGCTGCAGTTTTCCCAGGAGCAGGCAGCCGCCCATGGCTGGTCGGGTTATGGGGATCCGGAGTATGTGCCTCATGTGATGCGGTATTATTCCGGCGGCGGTTGGTTTAGCGGACTCTTTGGAAATGGACAGTTTGTCACCATTGCGAAAAGTCAGCTTGGAAACGAAGGCGGGGAGAAGTTCTGGTCATGGTATGGATTTGACAGCAGGGAGGAATGGTGTGCCTGCTTTGTGTCCTGGTGTGCCGACCAGGCAGGATTGATCCAAAGTGGTGCAGTTCCCAAGTTTTCTCTTTGTACGGATGGAAAGAACTGGTTCCAGAACCAGGGAAAATGTCATGGGGCTGGGAGTATGCCAAGTCCCGGTACGATCATCTTTTTTGATTGGGACCACGATGGAACGTGCGACCATGTAGGAATCGTGGAGCGCTGTGATGGAACAACCGTCTATACCGTAGAAGGAAACTCCGGGGATGCAGTAAAAGAGAGGAGTTATGCGATTAGTTCCGATTCCATTATGGGATATGGGCTTGTAGTTTATTAAGTGTATGTAAAAACAAGGCGAGACTAGATTGTAGATGCAGAATAACAATGCTATAATACAAAGGAAGGCAGGGCAGGTGTCCTGCCTGGTTTCAAAAAATAACAAAAGTGAGAAAAAATATGGATAGGACATTTTTACATGGGTTGGGGCAGACGGCTTTGGATTGGAAGGAAACCATAGGGCTTTTTGAAAATAGAGAGATATCATATGCCCAAATCTTTCAGACTGGCTTAGTGAAAGAGATGCCATTTATTTTAGCTTGTTTGCGGATTTTCGCTGGGAGGTGTTCTTGTGTTGCAATATGCCATAGAATATCCGCAAAAGGTGTCTTCTTTGGTATTGATCGGTACGCAGTATGTAATGCCCAAATGGTTACTGCAATTTCAAAATGTAATGTTTCACCTTATGTCAAAGTCTGTATTTCAGAAGATGGGATTTCAGAAGAAAGAATTTATTTCTTTATGTCATTCGATGATACAATTAGATTTTACCCAAACTCTAAGGGGAATTCATTGCCCAGTACTGGTTATATGTGGTGAGAAGGATAAAGTGAACCAGTCAGCATCCATTCAACTGACTGAAGAGATAGAAAATGCTAAGTTGGCGTTGATTCCAAATGCCGGACATGAGGTGAATAACGTTAATCCAGAAGAATTGGGCAAGGTTTTAGCAAAGTTTTATAAAGAATATAAAAGATAGAAAATGATAATACGAGTGAAAATATCCTACAAATGGTATGGGATGTTTTAATGAAGCGTGAAGAAATTTTTGAATATGTAAAGAAACAGTATGGAACAGTTCCAGAATATCTTTGGGAAAAATCACCGGAGAGTGCGGTGCTTTGGCAAAAGAACGGAAAGTGGTATGCGGTCTTGATGCAGGTTGAAAAGTCCAAACTGGGGGTGGAAGATGAGGGGATGGTGGATATTATTAATTTGAAGTGTGAGCCGGATATGGCTGGGCTTTTAACACAAATCCACGGTTTTCTTCCAGGTTATTATATGAACAAAAAATATTGGCTGACTGTGTTGTTAGACGGGACAGTGAGTGAAGAGAAAATATTGGATTCTTTGGATCAGAGTTATGATTTAATTGATTAGGAGTGTGAAAGATAGTAGTTGGATAAGACTAGAGTTTTGAGTTTGCAAATCAGTATGAGATGCTATACTCTGCTGGATATACAGAACCTAAATAATCCATAATCAAGACTATATGTCGCATTTGGTGTATACAGAGAAGAAAGATAAAACTTCCAGTTCATTTTTTGTAAATATTTCTTTGGAATGGCTTCCTTGGATTCTTCCTAAGGATAGTAACTGGAAAATGATTGATCAGAATAGTTCTTCAGTCCGACAAACAGGAACCTAGTTAGGGCTCCTGTTGATGTTGATGGTACTTGCGATATTCCAATGGTGTCATACCGTATTGACGCAGAAACAATTTGCCAAAGTAGCTTTGGTGGCAAAAGCCACAGGCTGCAGCGATAGAGGCTAGGCTGTTCATGGTGTATGCTAGTAAATTTGTGCTTACCTCCAGGCGATAGCGATTCACAAATTCCATAGGGGACTGCTGCGTATATTTTTTGAAGAGATGATAGCATTTATTGCGACTGATATGTACAACATCGGCAAGATCATCAATAGATAATCTGTCCATATAGTTTTCATAAATGTAGGATGCCATATGCCTGTATAGAGCAATGCGTTCTTCAAACGGTTTGTTTTGTATGCTATCCATTGACTGATATAACACATAGAGTTTTTGGAAGATCATATGTAAATAAGCAATCAGTAGCAATTCATAAGCAGGAAAAGTCTTTGATTCCAAAAGTTGGATGGTATCCATCAGCTGCACGATTTCTCTAGTGATGATCTTGTCCGAAGAAATAATCATATGGGACACTGACATATGGATAATGATAGGGTCGATATAAGTCTCTAAAACCTGTGGGTGTGAAGTTAATAGTGCAGGCTCAATGAGCAGAGACCGAAATGTTCCTGCATGCTCTGTATTGCAGTACATGCTGTGTAAATGATGGCTATGGATCATGCAGATATCTCCTGGAGCAAGCCTATATTCTTTCCCATCAATCAAGCAATAAATATAGCCTTCTACCACATGAATTAGTTCTGGTTCCTCTTGCCAATGTGTTAAAACATGTTGATGTCTGTAATGTCCTACTTTTTGAATTGTTATCATATTTTTGTTCATAGAAACCTTCTTTCTTTTTGGATAATGTTCAATTGTGATAAAAATGAAGTGATTTATGATATACGAGATAAATTGTACATTTTATAATACGAATATAAGAATAAATCAATCATAGTGATGATAGTCACTGTGAGGTAAAGGAGGAACATGAAAATGAGGAGCTTTACAACGTTGGATCTACAATACGCGCACAGATTTTATGGTTTTAGAGGAGAAGCACAGTATCTTCACGGGCATACTGGAATTCTGACAATTGAGGTGGAGGATACCATTGAGGAAGGTGTCAATATGGTCTTCCCCTGTAATGAAATAAAAAAAATCGCATGGGAGCTGCTTCAAAACTTTGATCATGCTCTTGTCTTAAGAGAAGACGATCCGCTATTGCCAGCCATTTTGAGTGTGTATGAACAACAGGGCATTCGGAATGGAGCGCCAACTAATCAACAAAAAGGAGCAGCATTTAACACAGACCTTGCCATCGCCTACCCAGAATGTCGTTTAGTTGTGACAAAGGAAACGATGACGGTCGAAGGCATGATTAAAATCGTTTACGATCTGTTAAAGGATAAACTAAACATTGTTAAACTGACATTCACTAGTGGTGTGAATGGTGCCACTATGGAATTTAGCGCACAGTCTGAAAGACAACGCTGTCCTTTATGTGGTATTCAATTGAACGAGAACGAGACCTGTCCAAAATGCGGTTATAAAAAAGCAAAATAAGAGAACAGTTCAGAAAACCAATGAGACAAATTGTTTTAGCATGTCCATTGGTTTCTCTGCTATCCAAACAACATTGGGTGATGATCATTTCGTTGCAGTATCTGATTCAACAAGGAGATCTTCTTCAGGTTCCCAAGCTTTTCCAAAGTCAACTTCCTTAAACAAGGCAGCCAATCCAGTGATCTGTTTTAAACGTAAGATTTCGTCTCGATCCATTCCAAGATGCTTTGCAATCCATGCATCTGAGCGCCCAAATTCATGTAGTTCTTTGACAATATTGCTCATTAAATCAACATCATGACTACCTCTTGCACGATTGTGACGAATGGTACTTGCCATTCTCTGGTCTAATGGTTTATCAATTACAGAAACAGGCAATAATCCTTGTTCTCGTTCATAGATATCAGGATGTTCTTTCATGATACGATATCTATGAAAACCATCCACAATAATATATTGATCATGGGGTTCATCATAATAGCATACAATGGGCATTGTGTAGCCGTCTTCCTTGATACTATTATAGAGAAGTTTCATTTCTGGCGGTGCTACTGCATTGGGATTATAATCATTGGGATGAATCTTTTCAAGAGGCACCGCTCGTATATCATACACAGGACTTTTTTTCATGACCTAATTCCTCCACACTTCTGTATTTATTCTTTAAGTATTCTAATTTCTTCTGCTGTTCTCGTGTTAACCCAAATCCCATGAAACGGCAGATATGATCATTTTTTAAGATGCAAAAACACATTCGTTTCCAACTTGGTATATCTTTGGTGGACTTGATATCATCTGTATGATCTGGAATCTTATCCAGAAAAATAATGCGTGAATTTTTAAATATTGTATAGTTAGATACACCGTTTCTTTTAATGCGGTATCCGTGTTCTATAAGTTCTTTAATTGTTATTTCCTCTAATCCACCGCCAACGGTATGCCAGAATTGGATCGATTTGTTAAATTTATCAATATAGTTTTTCTGTAACCGTTTAGGCAGTGTTGCCAACAAGAATTGGGTGTAGGATTTCCACGTATGACCATCAGGCAAGGTAATATTGCGGTATCCCATGGCTCTTGTTTTCGAGTAAATAGAAGTAAAATTTGCACCTTGCACACGACCTAGAAGTTTCACCCATATTTGGGGATCGATGACTCGGTAAAGATTAAGTGAATCCTTCGCATAGTCCTGAAAAGGAGAGGCTACGCGCATTTGGGAAACAGTCAAACCAGCCTTGTAAAATAAATCATATAATTTATTATAAGGGTAATTAAATCGATAATAAGCATGCCAAATATCATTGATCGACCAGTCGTACAGAGGGGAAGCAGTCCAGACATCTTTGAACTGCTGGGTAATCCAGCACTGAGCCTTATATCCGTATTTCTTATTAAGAAAACCACTGTACCTCTGTAAGGATTCATCGGCACGAATTCCCAGAAGACAGACCGTTTTTTTGTTGTTATGGGACATGCGATACCATCTTCCGAATTGTTTTGCAAGGTCTTCCTGATGCATCTTATAGTGATAGGTTGTCATAGGATTATGTCTTAAATTGAACACATAATCATGTTCCGGCATCGGGCGCACCCAACTGTCTACCTTTTTATCATCCCATGGATACCAGTACATCTCATAACTGCTCAATGCCGTACGTGTGGCCATGGGAAGGCAGATCCAATACAGTTCTATATGAGAGCGCTTTTCTAGCATCTGGAAGGTTTCTTCTACATACTTTGTTGTAGCTGAATACTGGGCTTCAAAATCCTGATGAAATATTCCAATCATTTTGTCCGGATAGTACTGATCCCGAAAGTCCAGCAGAAGATACAGCAAGAGTCCACTATCCTTTCCACCGGAAAAAGAGATATAAATGGTATCAAATTCTTGGAAAATGAAATGGAAGCGTTCCAATAAAGCTTCATATACATTCAAATTCAGATATCGTTTTATCATAATATGTATTGCAGGTTCTTTCTATAAAATAATAGAATGCAATTTCTCTCCTTTCCTTAGAAAAAGTTTCACAGCGCTTTGGTGCTATGTAAAGCGACCTTTATCGACAATATTTTACGATACAGAACATAAATATCCAATATTATGATAATATTTTTATAAAGTTGATTGTTTTATACCCTTATTTTACAAAATATACATAAACATAATTTTTTATAAGGAAATTCGCTTTTGGTTCTCAAAAAGGCGTCATACAACGACGTTTACCTATTCTATCATTTTTCTACGCTTGCAGTAAAGTAAACTTATATTATTATAATACATGTACAAAAATATAATTAATTTGTACGATTCAATCATTTTATTATTTTATGTTAAATTTTGTATCTAATTTTCGATTATCTGCATAAACACTACACTTTCGAACGTTTTGAAGTATAGACAAACAATAGTTTTACCACGATTTTACCACGATTGAATGAGCTTTGATATGACAATGGAAATGACGATAAAAGACACCTAAATGGTGTCTTTATAGTAGAAAATATAAATTTAATGCTAAAGAAATTAAAAATAAGCTAATCAAAACTACCTTACTTTTCTTTTTTATCTGCTTGTTAAAAGTTAAAACACTGATAATTCCTATATATGCCAGACAAACGATACACCATGTAAAAATAACATGAGAGTCTGGCAAAATATTATTTTGGAATATGAGAATCAGCATGCAAATAAAGAAAATCCATGTATCTATTTTTCTTCTTTTCATATCTAATACAATGACGCAGATTCAATAGTACGCGTGGTTTTATATACTTGTCTGCGCCCCATGCGCGTTCTGTAATACTTGGTGACTTTTATTTTTAGTCTTATCCCGTGATTACTGCTTGCATCAACTTGGCTATTGATTGTTCCTACAATTGTACTAATTGCACTTGCTCCTCCTCCAATGCCTTGCGCCCCTGGCACAAAAAATAGAATTGCTCCAATTACACCTGCAACACTAGCAGCACCACCAACAATGGATTTGATTTGTGCATACGAAATATATTTTGTTTCATAACTGCTTTCTGATCTATCTGAATAAAACGAAGCTTCTGGAGATAGTTCAGGATGTTCGCTCAAATCTATTGTCTCGCCCGTAAAAGAGGAGTATACAGTATTGGCGTTTTGATCATATTGTATGTAGTCAGTCATTCCTGTTTCAGAATTTAAAATATTGATTGTTCTGATGCCATCAGCTTCATTGACTGTGACCCAATTTTTACTATCTGCTTCATTTACCAGAAAAGTATTATCATCCACTTTATCAATTTGAATGGCCGTCTCGGCAGAATTGTTTGTGTCTGATAGTTCTGAAGCAAAAGCTGTCATGGGAGCTTGTAAAACAAGCAGAAGTGATAAGCTAATGCCTATTGTTTTTGATGCTATTTTTGAGCTTTTCATAATTAGATTCCTCCTTTAGTTAGTGTTATCTAACTAAATAATAATCCACTATAACTAAGATGTCAATATTTATTTACATTTTTGTCACACCTAAATATCGCAATATTATTCTACTGTTTCAGCCATTTTCTACAAAAGGCACATCTTACCTTTCTTCCTCTTGATTATTCAGCACAGGAAAGAAAAAGCCCTGTCAAGAGCCTTGCCACCACAGGTGGTGCTTTGCACTCTTTACGGGGCTTTTTGTTTGCGGTATCTTCCATGAAGGAGGAAAATCAAAGTCCTCTGTTCCACCTGTCTTTCAGATAATCTTCACAGTCCATATTATCAAAATCTAACTGTGGCGAAGTGTCGGGTATGTTGTTTCTGTTATCCATGTCCGCAAGTTGACGGAATATCCAGTCATCATAAGGGTCATGGTATTTATACTCTTTGGGCTGTTCTCTGTATCGGTCTAACCCTCGCATTTCCTTATGCACTCTCATCATACGCTCCAGTTTCTGACGCTGTATCAACTGCTTGATTTCCATAAGTTCTTCCAACTCCACAACCTCATTGGTAATGTAGTTATGGATATACTGCATGAGTTTGGTAACCTTGTAAAATCTGCACTCCTGTTCATTGTCGAAAAATTCATTTTCAGACAGATAGTCCAGGGAAACATTAAAATCCTGTTCCCTCTTGATAATATCCATGATGTATGGCTCGGTGTGGTCGATATACTTCCATTCTCCCGACAACAATTCATTCGGCGTGACACCCAGTACATCCATAATCTTTTCCAGCGTATCAAAAGAAGGATAATTTAGTCCTCTTTCAATCTTGGAAAGGCTCTGCATATTGATACCGATTTTGTCCGCCAGTTCCTGCTGTTTCATTCCTCTGTGTTTCCTTATGGTCTGAATGTTTTCTCCTAAAAAACGGATTTTCTTGATATATTCCATAACTGATTATAACCGCTCCTTTCACTTCTTATCTTGTCTTTATAAGCATATCATACTTAATAAATATTAAAAAGTCAACAAAAACTTATTGACAAATAATCCTTATGGCATTATTATCGTATCAGATAGAGTGATTAAGCACGCCAGGGTCAATCGCACGCTTGAGTAAGCATATAGAACAGATATTTTCACTTTGATAGCATGAATATCCATGGACTATCAGACAGAAAATAAGGTTTCTGACTGGGGCTGTTCCGTTTAGCCACGAGCCTCCCAAAGGCTCGTGAGCGTTAAGAACGGAGCAGACACAGGAAGAAAGGGAACGCCTTTCGGCGTTCGTACAGGGCGTATATGTAACACCGCCCTGCGCATACATGTCATAGTACCTAGAAACTGTGATAAATAAAGGAAAAAACACGATTTTTACCCCGCAAAAAAACGGGAAGTACGAAAGGAGTAATGCACTATAACTACACACAAAAATTTATCCGTTAAGATTGATTACATCAGCATTGTATTTGATACCGCAACCGCAGAAGATGTAATCATGCACATTTTAGGTTTACCGACTGATATTTTCAATGTCTATCCGGCAAGCATTAAATACAAAACCTATCAAGCACGCTGGCAGATTGGAGATATTTATGTATCAGGGGACGCAAGAAAGACAGAGGACAATCCACAAGGGCTAGGTTGTTATCTTGTTATGACTGGCAGAGGTTGTGATGATATTTTCCGTATTCTCGACAGTAGGAATTATACCTTTGGGGATATGTTCCGACGTTGCGAGCGAAGATACGGACTGGATAACTTTCATTTCACAAGGCTTGATATTGCCATTGATGATAAGAACGAAAAGCCATTCTTTACCATAGAGCAGATAAAGAAGAAATGCGAAAAAGAGGAATTTATCTCGAATAGTGAGGGCTACCACTTTGATGAAAGCAAGTTTGATGATTTCGACACTGCAAAGACTGTTTATATCGGTGCTGGTAAATCGGGATTGTCCTACCGCTTTTATGATAAGGATAAGGAAGTCTGTTCAAAACATAATAAGACGCTTGATGAAGTCGGCAGTTGGAAACGGACAGAAATGCAACTGCGTGATGATAAGGCTCATGTTTTTGCCATGACATTCAAGGACAGACCGCTGGAACTTGGGGAACTGGCTTTCGGACTGCTGGCAAACAACCTACGCTTTGTCGTACCAAACAGAAATGAAAGTAATAAGAGCAGGTGGAAAACATGTCGGTTTTGGGAACGATTTTTAGGGGCTGTGGAAGTCTTGAAACTGCAAGTACCAAAACAGCATAATTCCCTTGAGGAAACACAGCAATGGCTCACAGAGGGTGGCGTGATTTCCGCTGTCAAAAGTTTTTACTTCTTGGAAGAACATGACGCATTAGGTGGACTGGAAAAAGTGGGAACTATGCTTGATAAGGCAAGATACAGCAATTCCCTTTCCAGTAAACTAACCGCCCATTTACAGAGGATAAACCGCACCGACCTTATCCCTTATATCCAGTATGACACGAAACATGGGAAAGGGGGTATCTGATGAATAACAACGATATTCCCGTATGGGAAAAATACACCCTTACCATTGAAGAAGCGTCAAAGTATTTCCGTATCGGAGAAAACAAGTTAAGACGATTGGCAGAGGAAAACAAGGACGCTGGCTGGCTCATTATGAATGGCAACCGCATACAGATTAAACGCCGACAGTTTGAAAAGGTCATTGATAAATTGGACGCAATCTAATGCAAATGAGCCTTGTATGTGTTATGATGAACACAAGTCATATCAAGGCTCTTTCCAACAAGGAAAGGAGCAGACACCATGAAAGAAAAAAGACGGGATAGCAAAGGACGTATCCTGCATACTGGAGAGAGCCAACGAACAGACGGAAAATACTTATATAAATATGTGGACGCATTTGGAAACACAAAATATGTGTATGCTTGGAGATTGACACCCACAGACCCGACACCAAAGGGAAAACGGGAAAAACTCTCACTTCGTGAACTGGAACAGCAGATAAGACGGGATATTGAGGACGGTATCGACAGCACAGGCAAGAAAATGACACTTTGCCAACTCTACGCCAAACAGAACGCACAGAGGGCAAACGTGAAGAAAAGCACACAGAAACAACGGGAACAGCTCATGCGGTTATTGAAAGAGGACAAGTTAGGTGCTAGGAGCATTGATACAATCAAACCCTCTGACGCTAAGGAATGGGCGTTACGCATGAAGGACAAAGGCTTTTCCTATAACACCATTAACAACCATAAACGCTCGTTAAAAGCGTCATTCTATATCGCCATACAAGACGATTGTGTAAGGAAAAACCCTTTTGATTTCAAGTTAAGTGAAGTCCTAGAAAATGATACCAAAGAGAAAGTCGCATTGACAGAGGAACAGGAACAAGCCTTACTCTCATTCATCAAGACGGACAATGTGTATCACAAGTATTATGATGATGTGCTGATACTGTTAAAGACAGGACTTCGTATCTCGGAACTGTGCGGACTGACAATTATGGACGTTGATTTTATCCATGAGGTTGTAGTTATCGACCACCAGTTACTAAAAAGCAAGGAACAAGGCTATTATATTGAAACGCCTAAGACAAAAAGCGGAACAAGGCAAGTGCCATTAAGCAAAGAAACGATACAAGCATTTCAACGAGTGATGAAGAAACGCCCAAAGGCAGAACCATTTGTGATAGACGGACGGGGCAACTTCCTATTTGTCAATCAGAAAGGCAAGCCGAAAGTTGCCATTGATTACAACGCCTTATTTGTCCGTATGGTAAAGAAATACAACAAGCACCATAAGGATAACCCCTTGCCACATATCACACCACATACGCTACGCCATACGTTCTGCACAAGACTGGCAAGCAAGAACATGAACCCGAAAGATTTACAGTATATCATGGGACATTCAAATATCAGTATCACAATGAACTGGTACGCTCATGCGTCCATAGATACCGCAAAATCAGAGGTTCAGCGTCTAATCGCATAAGAAGTATTTACCACGATTTTAACCACGTTTGATAGCGAAAATATAAGAAGATAGACCTAGATATGTGAGGTTTACCACAAAAGCAAAATGCCCGTAGAGCCTATAAAATAAGGCTTTGCGGACATTTAAGAAGATATAAAAAGATAGTCAAAAAGACATATATAATTTTTTGTCAAATAAAGTGTAATTTATTTTTCAATCATGGTATTTTATACTTGACTCTCTTATAGCAAACCTATTTCATACGATAGAAATCCGTTAATATATAGAGGAGGATTGAGTTTGATGGAACTTACAGGAAAAGAATTACAAAATATAAAAGCGCTCCATGTAACAGCGAAAATACCCGTACATATCTTTGATGTTTATTTTAAACTGGTTAAGATGTACAATTCCGTAAAGCGGTATGATGTTTCTTATGATTTCTCCCGAATCTATTCTGAACAAAGACATGATCGAGATAATATCTGGTATGAGTATGGAATGTTTAAAGAAATTTTTGTATTTGTAAGACATAAGGATGTCATTATCATGGTTGGTCCGTTCTTGACAAATCGTATGGATTCAGAAGAGATTAAGAAACTCATGGAAAGTGATAAAATGCAATCTCAGCCCTCCACTCTAAGAAAAAAATGGTTTCATTACTATGAAGATCTTCCAAGTTATGCATTAGGAGATATTCGTGATTTTGTTATCCTTCTGGGTGCAATCTTAAATATTGATCTGGAACAAGCCTATTCTAGCAGACTTCATGCAGAAGTATATCGAAACGAATTGCAATTAAAAAACCAAATATTAAACCTGAATTATTCATGGATCAGTATTCGACCAAATAACTGTACCATGAGTTCAAAA
>OBZZ01000491.1_pt1 | contig 21462 bp, 7 predicted proteins | sample 1501451 | NCBI WGS metagenome assembly OBZZ01 (sample SAMEA2580274, study PRJEB22360) | human gut metagenome | biome: human gut; feature: human-associated habitat; material: faeces | place: Denmark | collected 2008/2010
ATAAACGGACAGATGTCAGTATAATGTGTAATAGTCAAGATTGGTCAAAGTCAAAAAGGATTGAATGACATGCAGCGTGAGAACATTTCGGACATCATTGAAACCTATCTAAAAACGATATTGGCGCAAGAAGCGGCTGTTGAAATCAGACGCGCTGAAATTGCTCGTCGTTTCAATTGCGTACCTTCACAGATCAATTATGTGATCAAAACCAGATTCACACCTGCTCGCGGTTATATCGTAGAGAGCAAACGTGGTGGCGGTGGCTATATTCGAATCGTGAAGGTCAAATTGACAGATGATCAGGATCTCATTCAGATCATGCGACAGCATATTCCAAGTCGTTTGCGGATGCGGGATGCCCGAGATTTGATTCAGGAATTGTTTGATAACGGGTTGATCGCCCGCCAGTCTGGCAACCTGATGCTCGCGGTGATGGATCATGAGACGTTGGGCATCTTCGACCAAGGGGCAGAAGAGCATCTACGATCGCGTTTGTTCCTTGCATTTTTGGATCGTTTGCGGTATGAAAGATGAAACAGTTTATCATCAGTTTTTAAAAAAGGGAGCGTGCTTATGGACAACTTATTTACCCCTAGTGCTAAAAATGTATTGCTTTTAGCCCAGGAACAAGCGAAGTACTTCCATCATCATGCTGTTGGGACAGAACATTTGCTCATGGCACTGGTCATGGAAAAAGATGGTATCGCTGGTAAGACGCTGCGTCAGTTAGGGGTCACTGAAAATGATGTCCATGACGAGATCGAGCGCTTCACAGGGTATGGGACTGTTGATGCCGCTGGTCAAGCTAGTGATAGTTATTTGCCTTACTCACCAAAAGGTAAAGAGATTTTGGCGTTTGCAGGTGACGAAGCAAAACGGTTAGGTGCTTTAAAGATCGGTACCGAGCACGTTTTGCTTGGCTTGCTACGTGAAGATGACATCTTGGCAGCACGGATTTTGCAAAACCTTGGTCTCAGTCTTTCGAAGACGCGTCAGATGGTTTTCAAGAAGATGGGGATTGCGGACACTGCAGCAAAGCGTCGCCCAATGGCACGTGGCGGTGCTCGTCAAGATGGACAAGGTACGCCAACGCTAGATGGTTTGGCGCGAGATTTGACCCAAATGGCGCGCGAGAATCGGATGGATCCGGTTGTTGGGCGTGACAAAGAAGTACGGCGGCTGATCCAGATTCTGGCACGGCGGACAAAGAACAACCCTGTACTGATTGGCGAACCTGGTGTTGGTAAAACTGCAATTGCAGAAGGCTTTGCTGAGAAAATTGTGTCTGGTAAAGTGCCGGATGACATGGTCAACAAGCGTTTGATGATGCTTGATATGGGCTCACTTGTCGCCGGTACCAAGTATCGTGGTGAGTTTGAAGATCGGCTGAAGAAAATCATTGATGAAATTTATAAAGATGGCAATGTCATTTTGTTCATTGATGAATTGCATACTTTGATCGGTGCTGGCGGCGCAGAAGGCGCTATTGATGCTTCCAATATTTTGAAACCGGCATTAGCTCGTGGTGAATTACAATTGATCGGTGCCACGACCTTAGATGAATATCAAAAGTATATTGAAAAAGATGCTGCTTTGGAGCGGCGGTTTGCGACGATTCAAGTCGACGAACCAACTGAAGAAGAAGCTGAACAAATTTTGAAGGGCTTGCGTCCTCGTTATGAGGCGCATCACGGTGTCACGATTACTGACGAAGCGCTGCATCAGGCGGTGGTTTTGTCATCACGGTACATCACGACTCGGTTCTTGCCTGACAAGGCAATTGATCTAGTTGACGAAAGTGCGGCGAAGGTTCGCTTGGACAAGGCCAATGTTGAGACGAAGGCCGACAAGCTTCAGGATGAACTGGCCAAGCTGGTAGCTGATAAAGAAGACGCTATTGACCATCAAGATTTCGAAACGGCTGCGAACATTCGGACTCAGGAAGCTGATTTAAAAACGAAGTTGGCCGACACGCCTGAACCAGTTAATGAAAGTGGCGTTCGAACTGACATTAAAGTGACGGGCGACGATGTGGCAGAAGTGGTTTCTCAATGGACCGGTGTGCCAGTCACCCAGTTGCAGAAAAAAGAATCCGATCGGTTGGTTAATTTGGAGAAGATCCTGCATGAGCGGGTTGTTGGCCAAGACGAAGCAGTTTCCGCTGTTGCGCGTGCTATCCGGCGTGCTCGTTCTGGTTTGAAAGATCCGACGCGGCCAATTGGGTCCTTCATGTTCCTCGGGCCGACAGGTGTTGGGAAAACGGAGCTGGCTAAGGCGTTAGCCGAGGCAATGTTTGGTTCTGAAGATGCCATGATCCGGGTTGATATGTCTGAGTACATGGAGAAATTTAGTACCAGTCGGTTGATCGGCGCGGCCCCTGGTTACGTTGGTTACGACGAAGGCGGTCAACTAACCGAAAAAGTCCGCAACAAGCCTTACTCGGTTGTGTTGTTGGACGAAGTTGAAAAGGCGCATCCAGATGTCTTTAACATTTTGCTGCAGGTGCTGGATGATGGCTATTTAACCGATTCGAAGGGTCGGCGGGTTGATTTCCGTAACACGATTTTGATCATGACCAGTAACATCGGCGCAACCGCTATCCGTGACGATAAGACTGTTGGCTTTGGTGCCAAGGATCCACAAGCTGACTTTAATGCCATGAAGAGCCGGATGCTGGACGAACTTAAAAAAGCGTTCCGACCAGAATTCCTTAACCGAATTGATGAAACCGTGGTCTTCCACAGTCTCAACAAGGCTGAGCTGCATGAAATCGTTAAGATCATGACGAAGACAGTGCTTAGTCGCATTAAGGATCAAGGGATTGACGTTAAAATTACCCCAGCCGGTATTGACGCTGTCGCCGCTGCCGGCTTCGATCCAGAGTACGGTGCACGTCCAATTCGGCGGGCACTGCAAACCGGTGTCGAAGATCAGTTAAGTGAACTCTTATTGACAGGCCAAGCTAAAACCGGTGACTTGATCCAAATCGGTGCTAAAAAAGGCAAGCTGACATTTACTGTTAAAGAGAACAAAGGCAAGCAAAAAGAAAACGGTGCTTCAAAAGAACCCGTTAAAGCCTAGTGTTGATAATGAAGAAATCGCGGCTGTTAGGCTGCGATTTCTTTTTGGCTTTGCTTGCGCAGCACGGATCAACCTCCGCTTGACATCGTTGATTGATACGCGTATTATGAATCTAATCGCATTTCGGTTTGGACAGGCTGTCAGGACGATCTATTGTCCGTTCTGGCTAATGAAAAAGCAAAAACAGCAGGCTGGTTGAAGGTCGATCTGTTTTTGGTTTTTTTTTGCTCAAAATGTCTGCGGGATGGTCAATGTCATGTAAATTTAACAATATTTACATTATTTTTACAATCATCAAGCCGGAAAATCTTACAAGGGGTGAATAATTTGGCAGGACACTTAGTGAATTATGGTAAGCACCGGACACGCCGGTCCTATGCCCGGATCAAGGAAGTTTTGGATCTTCCTAATCTGATCGAGATCCAAACGAATTCTTACCAATGGTTCCTCGATGAAGGTCTCAAAGAAATGTTCGACGATATTATGCCGATCGATGACTTTCAAGGGAAACTGTCACTGGAATTTGTCGGCTATCAACTGCTGGAACCAAAATATACTGTTGAGGAAGCACGCCAACACGATGCAAACTACTCTGCACCGTTGCATGTGACCTTGCGTTTAACCAACCATGAAACAGGCGAGATTAAGAGCCAAGATGTGTTCTTTGGCGACTTCCCGCTGATGACCAAACAAGGGACGTTTATTATTAATGGTGCCGAACGGGTCATCGTTTCTCAGTTGGTCCGTTCACCTGGCGTTTATTTCCATAGCGAAACAGACAAGAACTCACGTGTCACTTATGGCACAACCGTGATTCCTAACCGGGGCGCTTGGCTTGAATATGAAACTGACGCCAAAGATATCGCGTATGTCCGAATCGATCGGACACGGAAGATTCCGCTGACCGAATTGGTTCGGGCGTTGGGCTTCGGTTCCGATCAAGACATTATCAACATGTTTGGTGACAATGATTCCTTGATGCTTACGCTTGAAAAAGATGTGCATAAGAATACGGATGATTCCCGTACGGACGAAGCGTTGAAGGATATCTACGAACGTCTACGTCCTGGCGAACCAAAAACAGCCGATTCATCGCGGTCTCTTTTGTATGCCCGCTTCTTCGACCCGAAGCGTTATGATCTTGCTTCGGTTGGTCGTTACAAAGTGAATAAGAAACTGAGCCTTAAGACCCGGCTTTTGAATCAGGTTTTGGCAGAAACACTGGCCGATCCTGATACTGGTGAAGTCATTGCGCAAAAGGGCACCAAGGTTGATCGTCAAGTGATGGACAAGTTGGCACCATATCTTGACCGCGATGATTTCAAGACCATCACCTACCAACCTTCCGATCAAGGCGTTGTCACTGATCCGATCGAATTACAGAGTATCAAAGTATACTCACAAGTGACCCCTGATAAAGAAATCAATTTGATTGGTAATGGTCATATTGGTAAAAAAGTGAAACACATCGTCCCCGCTGATGTTTTGGCATCAATGAACTACTTCCTGAATCTTCAGGAAGGCTTGGGTTCAATTGATGACATTGATCACTTGGGTAACCGGCGGATTCGTTCCGTTGGTGAACTGTTGCAAAACCAATTCCGGATCGGGCTTTCTCGGATGGAACGTGTTGTCCGTGAGCGGATGTCCATTCAAGATACCGCTACGGTAACACCGCAACAATTGATCAACATTCGGCCAGTTGTAGCTTCTATCAAGGAATTCTTCGGCAGTTCCCAACTGTCGCAGTTTATGGATCAGACGAATCCGCTTGGTGAGTTAACGCATAAGCGTCGTCTGTCTGCTCTTGGACCTGGTGGGTTGACGCGTGACCGTGCCGGTTATGAAGTCCGGGACGTTCACTACACCCATTATGGCCGTATGTGTCCGATTGAAACGCCTGAAGGCCCGAACATCGGGTTGATTAACAGTCTTGCTTCTTATGCGGTTGTTAATCCTTATGGTTTTATTGAAACGCCATATCGTCGTGTTTCTTGGGATACGCATAAAGTTACCGACAAAATCGACTATTTGACTGCCGATGAAGAAGATAACTACATCGTTGCGCAGGCGAACTCGCCTTTGAACGACGATGGTTCCTTTGTTGACGAAACCGTCCTGGCTCGTCACAAGGATAACAACATTGAAATCTCTCCAGACAAAGTTGACTACATGGACGTTTCGCCTAAACAGGTTGTTGCGGTCGCAACGGCTTGCATTCCTTTCTTGGAAAACGATGACTCCAACCGTGCTTTGATGGGTGCGAACATGCAACGTCAGGCTGTGCCGTTGGTTAATCCGCATGCCCCACTTGTTGGGACTGGGATGGAATACAAGGCAGCCCATGACTCCGGGACAGCGGTTTTGGCTAATAACGCTGGTACCGTTGAATATGTTGATGCTAAGCAAATTCGGGTTCGTCGTGAAGATGGCGCCTTGGATGCCTACAACTTGATGAAATTCAAGCGTAGTAACGCCGGTAAAAACTACAACCAGCGGCCAATCGTGACCATCGGCGATCATGTTGATGTTGACGAAATCATCGCTGATGGACCAGCCATGCAAAATGGTGAATTGGCATTGGGACAAAACCCGATCATCGCCTTCATGACTTGGAACATGTACAACTACGAAGATGCGATTGTGCTCTCCGAACGACTCGTTAAAGATGATGTTTACACCTCAATCCATATTGAAGAATATGAATCTGAAGCACGTGACACCAAGCTTGGACCTGAAGAAGTAACGCGTGAAATTCCAAACGTCGGTGAAGAAGCCCTTAAGGATCTGGATGAATTTGGTGTCGTTCGTGTCGGTGCTGAAGTGCGTGACGGTGATATTTTGGTCGGCAAGGTTACACCTAAGGGCGTTACTGAATTGTCAGCTGAAGAACGGTTACTGCATGCGATCTTTGGTGAGAAAGCACGTGAAGTACGTGACACCTCGCTGCGGGTTCCTCATGGCGGCGGCGGGATCATTCAAGACGTTAAGATCTTTACTCGTGAAGCCGGCGATGAACTGTCTCCTGGTGTGAATATGATGGTCCGCGTTTATATTACGCAGAAGCGGAAGATTCAGGTCGGTGATAAGATGGCCGGTCGTCACGGGAACAAAGGGACGGTTTCCGTCGTTGTGCCTGAAGAGGACATGCCATACTTGCCAGACGGTACCCCAGTTGACATCTGCTTGTCACCAATGGGTGTGCCAAGTCGTATGAACATCGGACAGGTGCTGGAATTGCATCTGGGGATGGCTGCACGTAACTTGGGCATTCATGTTGCAACGCCTGTTTTCGATGGCGCCAACGATAAAGATCTGTGGGCAACCGTTAAGGAAGCCGGTATGGCATCTGATGGTAAGTCTGTCTTGTATGACGGTCGAACTGGTGAACCATTCGAAAACCGTGTTTCTGTCGGAATCATGTACTACATGAAACTGTCTCACATGGTTGACGATAAGATTCATGCTCGTTCCATTGGACCTTACAGTTTAGTTACCCAACAGCCACTTGGTGGTAAAGCTCAGTTTGGTGGTCAGCGTTTTGGTGAAATGGAAGTTTGGGCCCTTGAAGCTTATGGCGCGGCTTATACTTTGCAGGAAATCCTGACTTACAAGTCCGATGACGTGGTTGGCCGGGTTAAGACCTATGAAGCCATCGTTAAGGGCGAACCGATTCCTAAGCCGGGTGTACCAGAATCCTTCCGTGTGCTTGTCAAAGAATTGCAAGCACTGGGTCTGGATATGAAGGTCCTTGGCGCGGATAAAAAAGAAATTGAACTGCGGGACATGGACGACGACGAGGATGATATTGTTTCTGTCGATGCCTTGGCGAAGTTTGCTGCTCAGCAGGAAGAAAAGAAGGCTCACGAAGCCGCAGCACAAGCAACTGACGGTAAGTCTGCCAACAGTACCGACGATAAGAAATAGGAGGTTAGCCCTTTGATTGATGTCAATAAGTTTGAAAGTATGCAAATCGGCTTAGCCTCGCCAGATAAAATCCGTAGCTGGTCCTATGGGGAAGTTAAAAAACCTGAGACCATCAACTACCGGACGTTAAAACCTGAGCGGGACGGCTTGTTCGATGAACGCATCTTCGGACCGACCAAGGACTGGGAATGTGCCTGTGGTAAGTACAAGCGGATTCGTTATAAGGGAATCGTTTGTGATCGCTGCGGTGTTGAAGTTACTCGTTCCAAGGTTCGCCGTGAGCGGATGGGTCATATCGAACTAGCCGCACCGGTTACCCACATCTGGTACTTCAAGGGCATCCCAAGTCGGATGGGTCTGGTACTGGACATGTCACCGCGGTCACTCGAAGAGATCATTTATTTTGCGTCCTACGTTGTGATCGATCCTGGCGATACGCCGATGGAGAAAAAGCAGCTCCTGACCGAACGTGAATATCGTGAAAAACGCGAAGAATACGGTCAAACCTTCAATGCCAAGATGGGTGCTGAAGCCATCAAGGAATTGTTGCAGGATGTTGAGCTTGATAAAGAAGTTGCCGAATTAAAGGAAGACCTGAAGTCAGCCCAAGGCCAAAAGCGGACCCGTGCGATTCGCCGGTTGGATATTCTGGATGCCTTCAAGGAATCCGGTAATGATCCAGCTTGGATGGTCATGGACACGATCCCAGTTATCCCACCGGATCTGCGGCCAATGGTTCAACTTGAAGGTGGCCGTTTTGCCACTTCCGATCTGAACGACTTGTATCGACGGGTTATCAACCGAAATAATCGGTTGAAGCGCCTGCTTGATCTCAATGCGCCAAGTATCATTGTTCAAAACGAAAAGCGGATGCTGCAGGAAGCGGTTGATGCTTTGATTGATAATGGTCGTCGTGGCCGTCCGGTTACGGGGCCAGGTAATCGCCCGCTCAAGTCCCTGTCACACATGCTGAAAGGGAAGCAAGGCCGGTTCCGTCAGAACTTGCTTGGTAAGCGTGTCGATTACTCCGGCCGTTCCGTTATTGATGTCGGCCCATGGCTGAAGTTCTATCAATGCGGTGTACCACGTGAAATGGCATTGGAACTGTTCAAGCCATTTGTGATGCGCGAATTGGTTAAGCGCGACATGGCTAGCAACATCAAAAATGCTCGTCGCAAGATTGATCGCCAAGATGATGATGTTTGGGACGTGCTTGAAGATGTCATCAAGGAACGTCCAGTGCTGTTGAACCGTGCACCTACCTTGCATCGACTTGGGATTCAGGCATTTGAACCTGTCCTTGTTGATGGGAAGTCCATCCGGTTGCACCCGCTGGTCTGCGAAGCTTATAACGCTGACTTTGATGGTGACCAGATGGCGATCCATGTACCGCTATCTGACGAAGCTATGGCTGAAGCACGGATGCTGATGTTGGCTGCACACCATATTTTGGCCCCAAAAGATGGCAAGCCAATCGTTACGCCATCACAGGACGTTGTGCTGGGTAACTACTACCTGACCATGGAACAAAAAGGCCGCGAAGGTGAAGGCATGATCTTTAAGGACACCAACGAAGTGTTGATGGCCTTGCAAAACGGTTATGTCCACTTGCACAGCCGCATCGGGATTGCGACTAATTCCTTTACGGACAAGCCGTTTACCGATGATCAGAAACAAAAGATCATGGTCACCAGTGTTGGTAAGGCGATCTTTAACGAGATTATGCCGAAAGACTTCCCATATTTGAATGAACCGACGCAGGATAACATCGTCAATGGTGTGCCGGATAAGTATTTCATCGATAAGGGTGAAGACATCAACGACTACCTTGAAGATGCACCGTTAATCGATCCATTCAAGAAAGGCTTCCTGTCTGACATCATTGCGCAAGTCTTCAAGGTCTATAAAGTTCAACGGACCAGTGACTTGCTGGATGATATGAAGACTTTGGGCTATACGCAGTCCACTAACTCTGGCTTGACTGTCGGGATCGCGGACATTACTAACTTGAAGGAAAAGCCTGAAATTGTCGAAGCTGCCCATAAGAAGGTTGCCACTGTTTCCAAGCAGTTCCGTCGTGGGTTGATTACCGACGAGGAACGGCATGATCGGGTTATCCAGATCTGGAATGATGCCAAAGATGATATTCAGCAGAAGCTGGTTGATTCGTTTGACCCGAACAACCCAATTTCGATGATGTCCGATTCAGGTGCTCGTGGTAACATTTCTAACTTTACACAGCTTGCCGGCATGCGTGGTCTGATGGCTGCGCCAAACGGTGGGATGATGGAAGTGCCTGTTATCTCGAACTTCCGTGAGGGCCTGTCCGTCATGGAAATGTTCATGTCAACTCATGGTGCTCGTAAAGGGATGACCGATACGGCGCTGAAGACGGCTGATTCAGGTTATCTGACTCGGCGGCTGGTTGATGTTGCACAGGATGTCATTGTTCGTGAAGAGGACTGCGGTACCGACCGTGGCTTAGTTGTCAGTGCTATCCGTGAAGGTAATGAAATGATCGAACCGTTGTATGATCGACTGGTTGGTCGTTTCACCATGAAGGATGTGCTGGATCCGAAGAGTGGTGAAGTGCTCGTCAAGCGCAATACCTTGATGGACGAAGATACTGCTCAGATGATCGTGGATGCCGGGGTTGAATCCGTCACGATCCGTTCGGTCTTCACTTGCAACACCAAACATGGTGTCTGCCAGAAGTGCTACGGTCGTAACATGGCCACTGGCGAACAAGTTGAAGTCGGCGAAGCTGTCGGGACTGTTGCTGCGCAATCTATCGGTGAACCTGGTACCCAGCTGACCATGCGGAACTTCCATACTGGCGGTGTTGCCGGTGGCGAAGATATTACGCAAGGGCTGCCTCGTGTTCAGGAAATCTTTGAAGCTCGTAACCCTAAAGGTGAAGCTGTGATTACGGAAGTGACCGGTGAAATTACGGCGATTGACGAAAATCCAGCTGAGCACACACGGGAAATCACGGTCAAAGGTGAAACCGACACCCGGACTTACAGCGTGCCATATGCTTCCAGTGTGGCAGTTGCTGAAGGCGACCACATTAATCGTGGCGAACGCCTGACTGGTGGTTCGATTGATCCTAAGCAATTGATTAAAGTGCGCGATGTCATGGCCACCGAAAATTACCTGCTTTCTGAAGTTCAGAAAGTTTACCGTATGCAAGGTGTTGATATCGGCGATAAGCACGTTGAAGTGATGGTCCGCCAGATGCTGCGCAAGATCCGGGTCATGGATCCAGGCGACACCAACATCTTGCCAGGAACCTTACTCGATATTGCTGACTTTAAGGAAAAGAATACGCAGGCAATTATCAGTGGCGGTATCCCTGCTACTGGCCGGCCAGTTCTACTGGGGATCACCAAGGCTTCCTTGGAGACCAACAGTTTCCTGTCTGCCGCTTCCTTCCAGGAAACGACACGGGTATTGACCGATGCCTCGATTCGCGGCAAGAACGATCCACTGATCGGTTTGAAGGAAAATGTCATCATTGGGAAGATCATTCCGGCTGGTACCGGGATGGCAACGTATCGACACGAAGAACCAAAGAGTGTCGGCACCGTTTCCGACAGTGTCTATTCGATTTCAGACATCGAAAAGCAAATGAAAGCAAAAGACGGCCAGCAAGGCGATACGGACAAAAAGTAATCGCGTGAACTGACAGTTAAACCAAAAAGAAGCGGCGTAAACATCTGAAAAGATGCTTGCGCCGCTTTTTTGGTGAGCGCGAGTAGGAGCGTTTAGAAACTGGGACGTAAGTGGCCTTGAAGCTCAATGACATGGGGTGGTCACTGAGCTTCAAGGTCCTTACGTGTAGGTTTCTGCGACTGCGAGCGCGTTATAGTCCGCCATTGACCAAAGCAAAGCACGCATAACCAGCCGCTAAATGACTGATCATTGGCAAACTCGGCGGACGGGCAGCTATCCAATGCAGGCAGGCGGTTCCGCAAGCAATCAGTGTCACGATTAACGCTGCCTCGAGTCGTAAAACGCAGGCCAGCAAGGCAATTAACATCACATCCGCACTCCCAAGCCCTTGCGACACAACGGCTAAACCGCCAATCATGACAGCAAGTAGCATCATGCCGAAAAGGTCATGGGGAAAACAAACCAGCAAAGTCAAACACCAACCAGTAAAGCTGAAGAAAGGAACCGTTCGCTCATGCCAGTCAGCCACGCTAAAGATGATTAAGCCTGAGGCAAGCAAAAAAGTTAACCAAGTATGGATGCTTAATCCAGAGAGGACGGCTAATAGACAGTGAAAGCAACGGGTTGCCAAGCTGTGCTGGCGAACTAAGTACAGAACAATGAGCAAAAGTACGGTTATTAGCATAGCATTCACCTCTTCATGAAGCAGATTTCGCATTTGTTTTTCTTCTTGCACAAGTAAAAAGCAGATGATAATGGGCTAAAAAAGGTCTATTGTTAACGCTGTCAACTTCTGGGAAAATCGATATTTAATAAACCTGTCTAACAGTACATTTTTTAATTGGCTGCAACACCTGATATGTAAGGATTTAAAAGCAAATCACCACTAGGCGAAAAGAATAAACATAAGCATATATATTTAATGAATATTCTTTATAATCCCTTCAATATTTATAGAAATGTTATACAATGATATTGAGCGGAGTGTAAATTAATGTATCCATAAACTATAGGTTAATGGTCTCAGGGGGAGATACCAAGTAGGTTTGTAAAGAGGAGGAAGAGGAGAGAAATGAGAGAGTTAGGTGGCAAGAAAACCGGGCACTTCATGCTCAAAGTGGGGATTTACTTAACGGTGATCCTTGGCATGATTGTACAACTGATTTCGCCAGCACTAGCCCTTGCAGCCGAAAATCCGACACAGGCAGTGACTGGTACGCTCACGATCAAGAACCAAGATGAACAAGGATCACCGCTAAACGGCGCTAAGTATGAGATTCAAAATGAATCGCATCAGGTAGTGGCGAATAGCGAGATCAGTAAGGACGGCCAGGCGACGGTACCAAACTTGCCGGTCGGAAATTACACGGCAACCGAAAAACAGTCTGTTTCCGGTTACACAGCTCTTGAGCAGACGAAAAATTTCAGTGTCACGGCATCGGGCAATGTGACACTACTGTTTAAGAGCCGCGCATCAGCGACACTTGATAGTGGCAGTAGCAGTAGCACTGCCGCAAAACCAGCGGAAGCGAAGACGCCGGAAGCTGAACCAAGCACGACACCGGAAGCAAAGGTCGATACTGAGCTGCCTAATATTTTCACGAAGGTGGCGCTGAAAGACGGTAATGACCAGCCGCTGGGAACGGAAGTTGATCAGCAAAGTACGGTCAAGATGGAGATGACCTTTACATTACCGGCAACAAGCACGCCATTTCCGGCAGGGGCATCCTTTACAACGACCTTGCCAAAAGATCAGATTGACTTTACTGAAAGTGGTGGTGGCATCTTCCCGGGAAGCGGAGATGTTGCAGAATATCACTTTGACGCCAGTACCGGCCAACTTAGAATTAAGCTATTAAAAGATGCCAGCAACGGTTCTTGGCAGGTTAGTATCACATCGAGCTTTAAAGCCTTAACTGCTAATGACTCACTCAATCAAACACTGGTTTTCCATACGAAAGATAAGGACACAAAGTTCCCAATCACGTTTAGATCGAATGCTAAGCCTGTAGAGGTGGATGAGCCGACCGTGACGCCGCAAAATTTGAATCCAACTGGAATTACTGGGACTGCAAGGTTTAATTTGAATGGGAACGAAACCAGCAAGACCGATCCGACAAAGTGGGACAGTGATCCCACTAAACGGTCAAAGAATGCGGATATGGAATTAACACTGACCGCACAAGGCAGCACGAATTATCCGAAATCGTTGACCTTTAGTGATAGTGACTTGGCAAAGCTAAAGGTTTCGTCAGCACCGGTCAATGTTCTAGGCGGTTTTTCTGAAGAACTTAAGCCGTTGGATGCCGGCCGCGATTTTCATGCCGTTTTATCGGACGACAAACGAACGGTCAAGATTTATCTGACAGGCGGTTTTAAAAAGACAACTGGATATCAGATAGATTACACGGGCACGATTGATCGATCTTTAGACGATACTGGCAAAGTGCGCACTGCCGTTGTTCAAGGCCACCGTTACCTAACGGGTTCACAAACAAATGATGGTTATGCTTTTAGCAGCGCTGACATGCGTAATTCCGGGGTGGCGATCACCAAAACTGGAGATGTCACGAATAACTTCCGGGCACTTAACTGGAAAATTAATTGGAATTACAGCATGGATACCATGAAAGCTGGCGACACACTAACGGATCGCTTTGGTAAGCAAACCAGCGGGAAAGACGAGCATGACCAACCCAACATCGAGAAAGATGCCAATCAAACCCTAGACACAAAGTCACTGAAAGTCTTTCAAGTTACGTTTGATCATTTGGCAAACCCGATTATTTCCAAGGTTGACATCGCTCAGTACTTTAAGGTCACTGAAAAAGGCGACGGCGAGTTTACGCTAACGTATCTTGGCGGCGGTGATCTCCCGGAAAATGCTTCATTCCAGATTCAATATCAAACGAAACTGAAGAACACACCGAAAAATGGCGACAACTTAACCAATATTGTGAATGATCAGAAGAATCATTACGATCATGCGACCTACCCAGTTAGGTTGCCAAGCGGGATTACAAAAGTAGGCGGCAAGATTGATGCCTACAATGGTCAAATGACGTGGCGGATCAACGCCAACCGCGTTTTCCGGAACATGAAGAATGGGAAAATCTTCGACCTTTTCCCAGATGGGGTCGATAAGCTGGACAACGATCCAACAGCTGATAACATTAACACCATCTCCGGCGAAAGTGCCTCAGAAAATGTTGATGATGGCGCTAATGACGGTATTCTTGTCTACGCCCAGAATCCGGACGGCGAAAGAACGTTGCTGAAGTCGGGGACTGATTATGACATGAGCACTCAAGATGCCGACGTTCAATCAGCCGTGAAGCAGTATAACGAAAAAGATAAGACCAATCCGATTAATGCGAATGGTCAGGAAAAAGGCATTCGTGGTTTTGTCGTCACGCTTAAAGACAAGTATGCTGAAACTGATTCGCAAATTGTGATTTATACGCATACCAAACTGGATATGCTGAAGCTGGGTCAAGTTGGTCACGACCCAGACGCGCTGGCCAAAGCCCTAAATAACCGGGCCTTCTTCTTCTTTGATTTGCCACCAGGCGATGATGACGTTGCCAGCGGCGGGAGTAGCAATACCCCGACCCCAGAAGAAGGCGCCTTTAGCGGGGCGTTAAAGAATTCTTGGAGTGACGCACCAGATACCCAGTACTGGGGTGTCTTGGTTAACCAGCTTGGACTTTCATATGGTCACATGCATCTGACCGATATTTTGCCGCGGTTTGATGGGGTTAATTATGAGTTGATTCCTGATTCGATTAAATTCTATGAAGTCACGGGACCAGATGGAGTTGATCCGTCGAACAGTGGGGATCCAACCACTTCCAGAGATGTTAAAGAAATCAAGACGAGTCCATATTATGGAACCGGTGGTTGGTCATCGACAGCACTTAAGGCTGAGGATGCTGCTCAGCAAAGTCTGTTACCAACCAACACGCCAAATACATGGCTCAAAAACAATCCAAATTTAGCGCAACAATTGGATTTTGATTTTCCAAATATCGGTACGGGGCGCGTTTGGGTCGTTTTCAAGACGATGCGCGCCAATCAGTGGAACTATAACGATCCTAACTTCGCCAACAATGCCACTGTGACAGATACCGAACCGACCACGGCAATTCCGACTTTCAATCCGTCAGCTTCGAAGTCGGCACAAAGTTATTGGACGCCGATCAGTAAAACTGTCAGTGCTGACGCCAAGTTGAAAAATGTCTTGAATTGGCAGGTAAATCTGATCAATATCCAAGATAAATATCGGCCAATGGTGAATCCAATCATTGAGGATACCTTGGATCCAAGAGGTACTGGGGCGGAAATCAATGCCACCAGTTTTGTCGTGAAATTGAAGGTTGGCATTGCCGATCCGATTACGTTAAAAGAAGGGGATGATTATACCCTTGCCTTAGATGGCAATAAATTTACGATTACCTTTAAGCGAACTTTTGGGAATCTGACGCAAGAGACCAATAGCCCACTTAATAATTACCAAGTAAGCGTCGACTATGCCACCAGTAGCAAGAACTCAGGATGGGCATACAATTCGAGTAGCGTTGAATGGGATGGCAGCCAAACGACTCAAAAGCCAAGTGATGGTGTCCCTCCTGATGCGCGAATTGCAAACGCAAATGGGTATTTGCCTTATTGGGGTTCAGGTATCAGCGGCGAGACCCTCACGCAATTAGCCAACTTAGTGGTTGAAAAGAAGGATAGCGTCAGTGGCACGCCAATTCCGGGCGTTAAGTTCCGCTTAAGTGACGGCACCCATACATTTGAAGCCACCACAAAACTTGATGCGGCCACGAATAAGGCACTGGCAACCTTCCAAGGACTGCCAATAGGGATTGACTATACGTTGACGGAACTCAGTACGCCAGCTGGGTATAAGCCATTGGCACCACAGACCATTCGTTTGAACGCAACTTCCGACACAGGCACGGCGATTCAAACGGAAGCGGTTGAAAACGAGCCTTATCAGATCACGCTGTCGAAGTATGACAACCGCGCTAAGGGCCAATCAGAAACAGATAACAAACACTATCTGCTTCCCGGCGCCACTTATGACTTAGTGGATACCGATACGCAGAAAACATTGAAGTCGGGCATGAAGACCAATGCTGACGGCAAAATCACCATCGGAACGGCTAGCAGCTTTTCAGGTCAGTATGCTGACGACAAGTTCACTCCTGACTTGAAAGATGGCGAATACGTTCTTGAAGACTTGAAGCCAGGCAATTACAAGTTGGTTGAGACCCAAGCCCCAGATCATTATCGCGGGGATGCACATGATCAGGCAACAATTACCAGCGGGCCTGACAAACAAGTTTGGGAAGATAGTCTGAAAGCCGGCAGTGTGGCGGCAATCATTTCTAACAAGGCACCGTCCGCTACAGTGACGGCGTATAACCAGAAGAAACCTGGTCAACTGGACATCAAGAAGCAGGCAGAAACGATCACTGACGACAAGTTCCCTGATCGCCAGCCAATGACCGGCGCCGAATTTAAGCTTTATCGTTACGGCGATGACGGCAAGGTTGAGCAAAGCAAATCTTGGGACGCAACGATCATTAGCCAAGATGGTACCTTTATCTTCGATTCACCTGATTTGTATGAAGGTAAGTATCAGTTAGTCGAAACCACAGCGCCTGAAGGTTATGTCATCCCCGATGACCTGGCCAAAGGCGTCGATGTGAATATCACTGGTGACGAAACACTGAAGTTCCCGACCATCACGGAACCAGTGTATCGCCGTGCACTGCAGGTCACTAAAACCGATGGCAACTTTGGCAATCCAATTGCAGGTATCACGTACGCACTGTATCAAAATGATGGTACTGAGATCGCCAAGGATTTAGTCACGGATGAAAATGGTGAGGTCAACTTGCCATTTAATTTACCAGCAGGCAAGTATTATATTCAGGAAACGAAGAGCTTACCGCCATATCGGCCAAACAGCGACAAGCATCCGTTTGAAGTGAAACAGACAGATCAAACTCAGACGGCAGGCGATTTGGCAACCGAGAATAAAGAGCATCCGATTAAAGTCAACGTGACTAATTATCAAGTCAAAACCCTGAATGTCAAAAAGGTTGATCGCACGTACACAGCACATGTGTTGCCAGGTGCCGTCTTCCGGCTGACGAATAGTGCTGGTTACAGCCGCGACGTGACGACAGATGAAAACGGGATTGCTTCATTTGGCGATTTGTTGCTGGGCAGTTACTCGCTGACTGAAATCAAGGCACCGGCTGGGTATCGGCTGGACAACACGGTGTATCCAATTGCGTTGTCATCTGCCGAAACGCCGACAGCGATTACGGTTAATAAGGAGATTGCTGACGATCCTTATCAGGTTAATCTGACGAAATACGATAATCGCGTCAAGAAGGATGATCCGGCGAGTCAAAAGAAGTATCTGTTACCAAACGCAGTATACAAACTTGTCGACGTGGCGGCCAACAAGACCTTAAAGGCCGACATGAAGACCAATGCTGATGGCCAACTGACCTTTGGCGCGGCAAGCAGTTTTGATTCACCGCTCAAGGATGGCGAATACGCAATCGAAGGGTTGAAGCCGGATACCTCATATCGACTGGTCGAAACGGAAGCTCCTGAACATTATGAAGGGGATGCTGCTGACCAAGCCAACGCGACAAGCGGCACCCAGAAACAGGCGTGGAAAGACAGCTTAGCGGCTGGCAGTGTTGATTTCACTATCAAGACTGATCAGACGCAAGTGAAGCTGACCGCAACGAACCAAAAGAAACCGGGTCAGCTGGATCTTAAGAAACAAGCTGAAACCATCAAGGATGATCACTTCCCTGATCGTCAACCAATGACTGGCGCTGAATTTAAGCTTTATCGTTATGACGAAGCTGGCAAAGTTGATCGCAGCCGGTCATGGGACGCTACCATCATTAACAATGACGGCACCGTCTCCTTTAAGGATTCAGATTTATATGAAGGCAAGTACCAGTTGGTTGAAACGAAAGCTCCTGATGGCTATGTCATTCCAGATGAACTGGCCAAGGGCGTTGACGTTGATATCACTGGCGATCAAACCTTAACGCTGCCAACCATCACCGAACCGGTTTACCGCCGGACGGTAAGTGTGGCGAAGACCGATGGTAACTTTGGTAATCCAATTGCTGGCATTACGTACGCGTTGTATCGCGAAGACGGCACTGAGTTAGCCAAGGATTTGGTGACAGACAAAAATGGCCAAGTCAATGTCCCGTTTAGTCTGCCAGTTGGTCATTATTATATTCAGGAAACGAAGACCTTGCCGCCATATCGGCCAAATACGGACAAACATGCTTTTGAAGTCAAGCAGACTGATCAAACGCAAACGGCCAGCAGTTTAGCAACTGAAAATAAGCAACAACCCATTCGAGTCAACGTCACCAACTATCAAGTCAAAACTCTGAATGTCAAAAAGGTTGATCGCACTTTCGCGGCTCATGTGCTGCCGGGTGCCGTTTTCCGGCTGACCAACAGTGCTGGCTACAGTCGTGACATCACCACTGACGAAAACGGGCTGGCCTCATTTGGCGATCTCTTACTCGGCAGCTATTCGCTGACAGAAGTGAAGGCGCCAGCTGGGTATCGGTTGGACAAGACCGTTCATGCGATCACCTTATCCTCAGCGATCACGCCGACCCCAATCACCATCGACAAGCAAATTGCCGACGATCCTTATCAAGTCACCTTAACTAAGTACGATAACCGGGTTAAGAAGACCGATGATGCGGCAACACGCAAGCAGTATCTGTTGCCGGGAGCGACGTATAAGCTTGTGGATGCCGTAACCAACAAAACGTTGAAGGCCGACATGAAGACCAACACTGATGGGCAATTGACCTTTGGCGCAGCAAGCAGCTTTGACACCTCACTCAAGGATGGCGAATACGCGATCGAAGGGTTGAAACCGGACAATTCATATCGCCTAGTCGAAACCCAAGCCCCTGAGCATTATGAAGGGGATGCTGCTGATCAAGCTAACGCGACAAGCGGTGTCCAGAAGCAACGATGGGAAGATAGTTTGGCCGCTGGTAGTGTCGATTTCACCATCAAGACTGATCAAACCCAGCTGAAGCTGACCGCAACTAACCAGAAGAAGGCTGGCCAAATCATTGTAACGAAGAAGGCGGACACCACAACCGATGATCGCTTCCCGGGCAAAATGACCATGATTGGCGCCCAATTTGCGATGTATCGTTATCGCGAAGACGGCACGGTTGATCACAGTCACGCATGGACAACAACGATCACCAACCAGAATGGCATTGTGACCTTCAATGATCATGATCTTTATGAAGGTAAGTATTTGCTGGTTGAAACGCAGGCACCACGCGGCTACGTTATCCCAGATGATCTGGCCAAGGGGATTGAGGTGAACGTCAAGGGCGACCAAAAAGTTGCTCTTGATCCGATTATCGAACCCGAATTTAGACGCGCCATTCAGCTGCAAAAGACGGATGGTAATTTTGGCAATCATTTGGCCGGCATTACCTTTGACTTATATGGTAGCAATGGCAATGTTCTTGCCAAGGATCTTGTCACGGATGAAGTCGGGCAGATCAACCTGCCGTTTAACTTGCCAATCGGCGACTACTACTTTGAAGAAACCAAGACCTTGCCGAAATATGAACTGAATACCGATAAGATCGACTTTAAAGTAGAACAAACCGACCTGACGCAAACCGTGAGCGCGCTAGCAAGCCAGAATAAGCAGCAGCCGGTTACTGTACAGGTTGCCAACTATCAGATCAATTCACTCGTCATCAAGAAGGTGGATGCTGCTGATAGCAATCAAGTCTTAGCAGGTGCCATTTTCCGACTGACAAATGACAAAGGCTATAGCAAGGAGCTTATGACTGACGCCAATGGGCTGATCACCTTTGATAACCTGAAACTGGGTCGTTACTGGCTGACCGAGGTCAAAGCGCTGGCTGGGTACACGATTAATCCGGACTACGCAAAGCCGGTCGCAGTTGATATTAAGAGCGGTGATACAATCCGCATGACAATCGCCGACCAGCGCCATGTTCTGCCAAGTACAGAAGGCGGCAATAATGGTAACGATGTGCGCCATGACCAACCGTCACGCCGCTTACTCTTCGGCAGCTTTGGTGATCGAGATGCGATTACCCTTGTCCTTTTAGGCATCGTGATTCTCGTCATCGCCGGCAGCACCGTGATCCTGCGGCGGCGTAAGCGATCATAATCAATTGACACGAGCTGTTCGAGACTGAACGGCATCACGTTACAATAGTTCCGCGAGGTGAGTCTTCTAGCCGGAGACTTGCTTTGCGGAGCTATTTTGTTATGGTTAGGGGTATGGCGCGTTCGGGGCCAATTAAAGCGGTTGATAAACTGTGTTTATTGAAAAGGTAACAACTTAGTTACAACCGGTGAATCTGCTATTTGAGAACGGCTCACCACTTCTTTGATTGGAACTAAAGTCGGGGGGATGCTGATCTTAAAAGGTATGAATTCAAGAATAGAGCCATGAGAGCTGGCGGAGCGGCGAGGGGGCTCAGCCGTGATATTGTTCTTAAACGGGTGGTTTTCCCGTTTTAGAACAAGGCCAGACTTTGAAATCGTGCGGGCTTTGCGCGAGTTCAAAGCTGTGCCCACAGCTCTAGCTTCGCGGTCGCCAGCCCCCTCGCCGCGTAGCCAACTCGGACAATCGAGAACACGCGACTCAAATAGAACTAATACAAATCTTTGAGTTTGTCGCGCGAGTCACCCCGCTCTTTCTTTTTCTCTTGACACTCAGCCGCAAAGGATAGTACACTATCAAAGGTGCTTTTTTCCAGTTTATTCGGGTTGCCCGGACGTGCTGACTGGGTTAAGAGCCGTTGCCGTTCGGTTGGCCATTTTTTTATCAGAAAAAATGAACCGCCTGGATGTGTGGACTTATAAAATGATGTAAATTAAGGAAGGAGAAGCTTAATGCCTACTATTAATCAATTAGTTCGCCAAGGTCGTAAATCCAAATCAACCAAGTCAGACTCTCCTGCGTTGAACTTCGGTTACAACAGCAAGAAGAAGAGCCTTACCAGTAATCCAGCACCGCAAAAACGTGGGGTTGCTACTCGTGTCGGTACCATGACACCTAAGAAACCTAACTCAGCTTTGCGGAAATATGCTCGTGTTCGTCTGTCCAACTTGATCGAAGTGACAGCTTATATTCCGGGTATTGGCCATAACTTGCAAGAACATAGTGTTGTCTTGATCCGTGGCGGCCGTGTTAAGGACTTGCCAGGGGTTCGTTATCACATCGTTCGTGGTGCGCTTGATACCGCTGGTGTTGACGGCCGGATGCAAGGTCGCTCGAAGTACGGTGCAAAACGTCCTAAGAAGAAGTAAGCAAAATCAGTGCGGATTAGCCGCATGATGATGACAACAAATTTTTAGATCCGCTTTGTGCGGTATAGACAGAATATGCGTCAGCCTAAAAGAAACTCAGGAATCGCTTTGGGTTGCTAGCCGAGCCGGTTTGTGAGCAGCTTGGGCAGACGAATACTTTTAAGAGGAGGCAAAATGCATGCCACGTAAAGGCAGTGTCGCAAAACGTGATGTTTTACCTGATCCAGTTTACAATTCAAAGCTGGTAACTCGCTTGATCAACCACTTAATGATTGATGGTAAGCGCGGGAAGGCATCAACTATTTTATATGATGCATTTGATATGATTAAGAAACAAACCGGGAACGAACCATTGGACGTTTTTGAAGCAGCAATGAA
>OBZZ01000508.1_pt1 | contig 20806 bp, 21 predicted proteins | sample 1501451 | NCBI WGS metagenome assembly OBZZ01 (sample SAMEA2580274, study PRJEB22360) | human gut metagenome | biome: human gut; feature: human-associated habitat; material: faeces | place: Denmark | collected 2008/2010
TAACGTATCATCAAACAAAGCTACCACTTGGGGTACAAAGCCGATGATGTGCGCAAGTTGGTGTGATGTCTCAAGAGTGTTTGGTTCTACTTGAACGCTGCCCGCTTGCGGTTTTAAAAGCCCCAAAATAATTCGAATCAAAGTTGATTTACCGCCACCGCTTGGCCCTGTGATCAGAATCTTTTCATGTGCCGCCACATTTAACTTTAAGTCCAATTGCGCCAAAACCGGCCGAGATGCATCTGGATACGTGTAAGTGATGTGTTTGAGAAGCAACTGTTGTACCGAGTTTTTTGGCTGGTGAGCTGAGGGCGCTTCTTGGCTTTCAGCAGCAACATTTCTCGACGCTGCTTGTACCGGCACAATTAACCCGAAGATTCTTTTAGCTGCAACTAGATTCCGTGATAACTGAGCGTACTGGCCTGGCATACTGTAAAACAACCAGGTAAAACTGGGCGTCAGCATTGCAAAAGCAGCAAATTGCCCGATGGAGATAAATTTGAAACCGACAAACAGTAATTCAACGCCCAAAATCACAATATCAACGAATAAGCCCAGTGCAAACCCCATGACAATCGTACCGGTTTGTTGCAAACCCATGCGATATTGGGAATCGGCAAAGCTTTGGTATGTTCGACTAAATAGTTGCAAACCAAACTGTTCTTTTTGATAATCTTTTAGAAGCATTCTTCCGGCGAGAATTTCTAACAGTGCTGCTTGCGTCCGCGCATTTTCAGATTGTTGCGTGTCTTGTGCCTGGGTTAACCGACCGGCCATCACCTTAGGAATCAGCAAAGCCGTCAAGCACAACCCAATAATGATAAGCATCAACGGCCAGGAGCTTAACCAGCCAAATAGACTGGCAGCGAGAAATGAAAATAATCCGACTAAAATAGCCGTTACCGATTTGATCAACAAAGGTGCTGCTAGTGGCGCTTCGGTTGTCAAACTATTGAGCCGTTCATTTCGAGCTTCAAGATCGACTGCAACCGGTCCGTTCATTAGTGCTGCCATTAAACGTGATTGCAGCGTTTGGGTGAGTTGATAATGTGCCTGCGTTTGCCAGCGTGCGATGAGCCAGCGACCACCGCCAATCACCCCTGCTGCTACAACAGCCATCATCATCAACGGCATGGTAAGTGCACCTCGCTGGGTCAACCGTTGAATCAACCGCGCTAACCCAAACTCAATTGCGGCACAAATCATGGCAATAATCCATAGCACTGGCACAATCCGCGTACTAAAAAGATGCCAAAACTGTTTTAATTCAGTCATCTTGTCCACCCACCTTAATGATTTGATCAGCAGAAGTGACAAAATTAAACGTATGCGTGATCATCAAAATGCCGTGAGTGTGGGCAGCCTGTCGCAACACTTGCATCACTGCAATCTGGTTGGCAGCATCAATATCCGAGAACGGCTCATCCAAGACTAGCCACGGACGATTTGAAAGCAAGGCGCGGGCAATGCCGAATCGCCGCTGTTCACCCGGCGATAACTGTGCAGGTTGAAGAATCTGATTGAGGTCCTCAGCATATTTTCCCAACCCCAGTTTTTCCAGTAACGGTCTTATCTGAGGTGAAGAAGCCTCCATGTCCAAAAGCAAATTGGCTGTCACCGAAGCGGTAAACATCACGCTGCGTTGCGGCACAAAAGCCATTAATTCAGCCGGGGTGACTTTATCTGCGGATCCCTGGAGCCTAATCTGACCAGATGTTGCCGTCAAATCACCGAGGATCAATTTCATCAGCGTTGTTTTGCCAGCACCGTTTGCCCCAACAATAAAGGTGATACCGCGATTATGGATTTCAAAATTCAATCCTCGTAATAATTGCCGCTCACTATGCGGATAATGAAAAGCAACCTGATCGCCCACAATGGTCAACAGTCGTGCCGAATCGACCTTGGAAGGCGCGATTTGAACTTTTGATGATTCCTGCAAGCGCGGCAAAATCCGGTTCAGTGAGGTCCGCTGTTGTGCGAGATAGCCAATGGTTGGAGCCAATCCTAAAAACGGCCACAGAATGGACCCCACCCCGGCATTCCAGGCTCCCAAAACACTGGCAACAGATTGATGCGTCAGTGGAAGCAAGCCAAACCCCAGCGCCAGTGTCAGCACCTCCGCCAAATAAATGCCGCCATTAAAAATACTTGCCAGCGCCCCGGTTGCGCCTGCCAGTTGCTGGATACTCGGTTGCACTTCCTGAAAAATGGCCTGGTGCCGCTGCCGAATATAACCAAAGACATTCAGATTACGAACCGGCTCAAAGTTTGCCAAAAAGTTATTGAAAAATCCCTTATGCCGATCATCCACCGCAATTAAACTGGTTTGTGCCTGATTTTGACGGCGAAATAAATAGCGTGACATCAAGGCAAATAAAAGCCCAAATCCAATGAAAGCCACAGCCAGCTGCCAAGATTGCGTCGCGACATACACCAGTCCTAAACTAACTGTCATGCCAAAATCAACCAACGGCAGCACACCACTGTCCAAAAATTGCATCACATTCTGCGTATCCGTGATCAATAAATTCGTTGCCACACCCGCATCCGGTGCATCCTGAGCATCCCCCGCCAAGAAACTTGCCATCAACGCCCGGGCGACTGCCACACTCAAGCGTCGTTTTAGCCGCTCCATGACAACGCCTGACAGCCAGTAGAGTCCGGTGTAGACCACTGTTGCTCCAAGCATGCCACCAAAAACACCTACCAGCATCCCTGTGCGACCTGTTAATGCAGCGGTCAATCCCAGCTGAATCAACATCGAAATCGCCACATTAAACCCATCAATGGCAACCCGCAAAATGAATAATCCCAACAACCACCGTTTCTTCAAGGCACCGATTTGCATGATTTTTTGCATTGCATGTCCCCTCGCTTCCTCCGACTGGCCAAACCAATCGAATCGACTACTTAGGACTGCACAATGGCAAACAAAAAGACGACCTCTCAGCCGCCTAACGTTAATCCAATTTTATGACCGACCGAAAGTCTACCTGCGAAGCGCATCAAAGAACCCTGCACCAAGCGCAGCCCCGACATTAAGTTTTGATGGGGTAAATCGGTCTTTGATCCGCATTGGAAAAAGCCTCCGTTCGACTTGTTATTTTATGGTGCAATAGTACCAATTATTTGGTCAAAAGGCAACGAAGAAGATTTGTCATTTCAAAAAATCTACGATGAGTTTACAAACATTCACATGCTGTGCGTGTCTATTAACTTATTAACCAGCTCACTGCGGTTAGACAAAAAACGACACTGACAACGAAATTACCATCGCCAGTGTCGTCTAATTTACTTATTTTCTAATACTGTCGCGAATAACTAGCAAGTAGCGCCACTCATCATGATGCCCTTCTTGAAGGCCGCCAGCACATCTGATCCTTTGGCAATTCGAACGCTTCCGTCCAAATAAGCATGAGCGTCATCTTTGATACTGATCGCGCCTTGCTTAAAGTCCATCGCCAAGCCACTTGCAAAGAAAATCATGTCATAGTCGGAAGTGTACAGTTGCAACCCGGCATCATTTTCCAACTTCACTTGATAATCCGGATCCGGTTCATCAAGGACAATTAACGAAAACTTTGTGCCGATACTGCAGGCCCCGCCTTGTAAAGAATACCGCCCGCCGCCATCATCAGCAATCAACAACAGAATCTTCTGGTCAAAATGCTTCTTCTTCATCAAATCAACAAACGACTGCGATAACTTGATCGTTGCCATCATACCGTCACCTTTCCTGTTACTTACTTTTAGTGTGCCACTTTTTGTGAGGGAAATCAATTGTGCGCGAGGAAAATTACGTCAATTGCTCAACCTGATGACACGCTTGATCAAAGAATTTAATCGCATCCGGAGCCTTATCAATAGCCACCAATAGGCCTTTTACCAACCACAAGCGCACCGTTGCTAAAAAAATTAACCGATCACCTTCACTAATACCAGCTAAACAGCAAAAACGCTCAGTATAGCCAGATAGTGTGACTCCCTGCCTCGGCATAAAGCCATGATAAAGGGCCGCAAAGTCCAAAAATCGCGGACCGCGACGAGCTTGCCCAAAGTCGATGACACCAACTTGCTTATTCGTCATTGTGAGCAAGTTCCACCGTCCTAAGTCGCCATGCACCCATGCTTCCTGAGCTTGGTCGAGCAAGAGCAGCGATTCTATCTGAGAAACCAAATGTGCATAAATTGCCGGCTGAGTTTGCTGCAACTTGGCATGCTGCTTTTGCCACAGTTGCCGCAATGGCTGCGGATCTTGTGGTTGCCAATCATATTCAAACTGATCTAAACCTTTCCGAATTTTTAGATAACAACTTAGTGCTGCCGCTAATGTAGGTGCAGAGGGATGATGTTCCCAGAATCGCTGAACTTGATAAATTTTCCGGTTCACACTGATAAATGGTTGCTGAGCCTGGGTTAACAAAATTGCTGGCGTCAAGTGGCTATCAACGTCTTGAATAGCTTGTGTTAGCGCAAATTCAAGCAAAGCCTGTGCCGTACTGGGAACTGTTTTGACCAAAACCGGTCTCGATATTGTCTCAACTCGCCATGCCATGCTGCTTTTACCATTTGTCATTGGAATCGTTTTTGTGACGTGACCAAGGTTATAAGCAAGGAGCACGCTTGATAAAGAATCCATTTGATTCCCTCCACTTTTTCAACTGATGGCTCGCTAACAGGCTTTTTCGGTGAGATCGTTCACTTGTGACACTACCGGATGACGATTCCCTACAAAACCGTTAAAATATCAGTCTAAAGCTGCACGACAACCGCGTCTAAGTTAGCATAGAATAATCACACGCAGTCAGCAAATTCTTTTTTGGAAATGAGGCCAATGGGCATGAAACACCGCAACCGTTTATTTTGGCTGATCTTGCTTGTGGCAGGGGGTTTTCTGGTTTATAGCACCGAAAGTCCACTCCCGTTCGCAACCCGTGAAACGGTGAAGGCCGGCATCGCCCAGGCGTGGACTACAACAACGCACACTGTTGGTAACTGGCTGCACGGCAATTCATCTGCGGACTCGGCCAGTCAAACCTCCTCCACCAGTCTTGCCTCAAGTACCACTAGCCAGACAACTTCACGCTCGGCAAGTACGCCAGCAGGAGCCACCCCGACCTTGAATATTGTCCAAGGCCGACACCTTAAGCGTACTTACTATTACCATTTTGACGCCAATTTACCGCAAGCAGAACACACTGTTTTCACCAATGCCGTGCGCGCCTACAACGCAACCGGTATTGTTAAGCTCATCCCCGGTCAAGGCAAAAGAAGCGACAATCAGATCACTTTTTCCAGTTATCAAAAAGACATGAGCCAAGCCAGCCCTGGTACCACTGAACTTGGTGAAGGTGGGCCGACCATTATCGTTGAAACGCTAGGCGCACAGGTTACCGTTATCAACCATGCCCGCGCCAGTCTCAACCTCGCTTACCCATCACAATCCATTAATGCGGCCGTGGCCATGCATGAACTTGGCCACGCCCTCGGACTGGATCATAGCCAGTCGACTGATTCGGTGATGTATCCAGTCACGCGCGGGGTTACCCAATTATCTGATGGCGATATTGCAGGGCTCAAGGCGATTTATGCCCAATAATTTATTAATTAATCTCTCAACTCTCTCCAATCATAGCTAAACGGCATCGACAACAAGCACGATACTTGCTGTCGATGCCGTTTAATTTTGTTCCTGACTGACGACATGTCATTTATAATTGACAAAAAGGCGAACTTTTTGTATGCTATCCGTGTCAATTAAATGTGACATTTCATTTTGAAAGGAGGTAGCTTCCTATGAATCGTGTACGTGAATTTCGCCGTGAAAAGAAACTCTCGCAGCTTGCTTTGGCAGAAAAGATCGGCGTTGCCCGGCAAACGATCAACCTCATCGAAAATGGGAAATACAATCCTTCTTTGGAGCTTTGTCTCAAACTGTCGTGGACACTAGGCACGGATCTCAACACATTGTTTTGGAGGGAAAAGGATGAAGAACTTTGAGAGCAAACTGATCGCCTATATTTTCGGCATTCAAGAACCAATCGACGAACACGCCTATGCCATTCTCGGACGTGCAGCCATTCATGCCGTCCTCGGAATTCTGACTTTTGAACTGACAATCACTGTCATGTCTTTCCTTATCCCATTTCACAGTTATGAAGACGCGTTTTATATTATGTCCAGCATACAACTGGCGGGAATTTTTTTGATCTTGATTGCCACCACGACCCTAGCCATCAGGAAAAACGGACTGGGAAAAGAAGAAGTAACCGCCGATGCTTATCCAGCTGCCTTAAAGCGTGCCCGGCGAAAAGCCTTCTTAAGTAGCATCGTCTCCACCGCTATTTTTCATTTATTAGGTGCCATTCTGTCATTGCGTGAACAAGGATTCTTAACCAGTTTGGTTGATAAGCACCGACTCATTCAAACCGCCATCTTTTTTGTATTCTTCACCGCTTTGATACTCTTTGCAGTAAAAAGAAACCTTAAGATTATCAGTAACGATGATTAAAGCGTTGTGCGCTTACCCAACTTTGATATTTCAAAACTGCCAGAGCCGCTTTTCATATAAGCAACGGTTCTGGCAGTTTATCTTTTCGCAAAGACGTCAGTTAGGTTAAGAACTCATTTAATCTCAGCTTCTTTGTGATCATATAACAAAAACCACCGCGGGAATCGGACCCGCGTGTGAAATGTTAAACTTCACAGCACCAGCGTGGTTAGCGATCGGTTTCGATCATTGGTTAATTGAAGGTTCCATCATTCCCTGTGGCAACAGCAGTTGAGGCTGCGTAATACGAGCCTTCGTCAATGACGTAAACGCCGATGACGATGTTCTTGTAGCCAGAGTTGATAATATTTTGATAGTGGCCGCCTGTGACACCATGGTTGTTTTCTGGACGTTCTTCCACAATGTATTGGTTGAACATCGCTTCCGCAATCAAAGTGCTCAGCTTATCAGCATCGCCATCGACATCCTTCTTCCAAAGTGAGGAAGTTGAAATGTTCTCCGTGTTTCGGCTCATGTAAGGTTCACCTTTTTGATAGGTGACAGCTTCTGTACCACTTGCTGGCGCATTAACTGGCCGCGTGTGGCTGAACTTGAACATAACCTCAACGGCGCGCGGTGCTTCCATCTCGTAAGCTTTCGGATCTGAGGTTAAGGCAGTTTGAACATGTCCGGTACGCTTCTGTTCACCATTGATCAGCACATTGAACTTCTTGATGACCGCCATAGTCAGATCTTTGTCTGTGTACTGTGCGGCTTGTTCAATCGAAACTTTCCGATCATTATCTTTGATCTGCGTTTGGATCAGCTTGGTGGTAGCATCGTTGACACTCTTGATCGCGCCAATGATGGTTCCTGCGGCTTTCACATTGCGCCAAACGTTTTTCGTCGTGATTGTCGTCGTCGTATCCCAGGTATTCGGATCCTTCGACACTGTTGTAATTGGTGTTGATGAAATCTTGATGTATCCGGTCTTGTCGGTCAAGGTGTAGTCACCTTCGTCTACGTCAACTTCTTTTGTGACGGTTTTGGCTTGGGGTTTATGATACGTGCTTGTGTAGGTCACTGTTGTTGTCTTGTGACCATCACTAGTCGTTAACCAACTTGTAGCTGATCCTCCACCAATGTAAACATAACCATCAGTAGAAGTTAGCTCGTGGCCTTGATCATCAACGTTAACAAACTTATTGATGATTGTTTCGTTTGGATCGGTATTCTTTTTCCAAACGTTGGTCGTGGTGAAGGTTGTTATCGATGAGCTTGGGTCTTCTTTAGACGTTTTTGAACTGTTAACAAGCGAGTAGTTGTCAACATTAGTTAAAACATTACCTGCTTCGTCCACATTGACGGTCTTGTTCACAATGGCTGGCGTTGTGGCCTCGTTCTTCTTCCAAACAATCGTGGTCGTAACTGTTGTGGTGATGTTGCCAGCATTATCCTTGGTATCTTCCGACTTACTGGAGCGAGAAACTTCCGTATAACCAGCCGTGTTTGTCAAAATCTTGCCCGACTGATCCACGTTCACAGTCTTGTTGACGGTGGTGTGCGTTGGCGTCTCGTTCTTTTTCCAGATAATGGTGGTTGTAACCGTTGTGGTGACGTTGCCAGCATCATCCTTGGTATCTTCCGACTTGCTAGAACGTGAAACTTCTGTATAGCCATCTGTGCTTGTTAGAACCTTACCTGACTGGTCCACATTCACGGTCTTGTTGACGGTGGTGTGCGTTGGCGTCTCATTCTTCTTCCAAACAATCGTGGTCGTAACCGTTGTGGTGATGTTGCCAGCGTTATCCTTGGTGTCTTCCGACTTGCTAGAACGTGAAACTTCTGTATAGCCGTCTGTGCTTGTCAAAACCTTGCCCGACTGATCCACGTTCACAGTCTTGTTGACCGTGGTATGCGTTGGCGTTTCCGTTTTCTTCCAAACAGTGGTTAATGTAACGGTCGTCGTGACATCGCCAGTCTTAGGATCGGTTGATTCAGCAACTTGTCTCGATACAGAAACTTTAGTATAGCCATCTGTGTTCGTTAACGCATTTCCAGACTGATCCACATTGACCGTTTTGTTAACTGTCTGATAGGCAATCTTATGATAAACATTGGTCGTTGTATAAGTCGTGAGTGTATCACCGTTGGCAAAGGTCTGAACGGACTTAACAGGTGTTCCGGCAGTGATGAGTTTGTACCCGTCAAAGTTGTTGAGCGTCTGTCCATTTTCGTCTTTGTTGATAGTGACTTCCTTGTCAGTGTTCTTTGGCACATAGATTGTTGGCAAAGTCTTCTTAGCGTCAGCAACTGATGTTTGAGCAGCTTCTACAGTCTGTTGATGGTCGGTTGTGTCGACTTTTTCAGCCTTGGTTTTAGCAGCGGCCAAGTCTGTTTGAGCTGTCGCAGCATCATCTTGTGCCGTTGCCAAACGATCTTGCCACGTTGCAATTTGAGCGTTAAGCGTATCAATCGTTGTATCTAATTGGTTTACTTTGGCCTTCAAATCAGCCAACTGAGCTTTAACGGTTTCTGCTTCTTGGCTGTTTTGACTCGTCACAGATGCGGGTAAAGCCTTCAAAGTTGTTTCAGCTTGGTCAAATTCATTTTGGGCTGCTGTAGCCTCATCTTTAACCGCATTAACCGCTTGAGTTGCTGCGGTTAATTTTTGTCCCGCTTGACTAGCTGTTTGCTTTGCTTGAGTCAGAGCTGTAGTTGCATCGGCTAACTGGCCTTCATAACTTGTCAGCTTTTGTTGTGCAACTGCCAACTGGGCTTTTGTTTCATTAACCTTTGATTGTGAATCTGGGTTGGTCTTCACTTGATCTGCCAGCGTATTTAGTTGATTCTGCAAATCGCTCAGTTGCGTGGTGACGCTGTTGACTTGGGCTGTGCTCTGATCAACGGCGGCTTGTTTTGCAGCAACTGCCGCATTTGTCTGGTCAGCAGCTGTTTGTGCTTGCTGTGCTGCTGTTTGAGCGGCTTGAAGCTTTTCTTGCGTGGCCGCCACTTTAGCCTTGGCTGCATCAACTGCCTTTTGCGCTGCAGTTCGTTTGGCTTGCAACTGCGCCAACGTCTCCGTATTTTCATTATTCAACAAGGCAGTCAACTTAGCTTCTGCTTCACGTTGGGCTTTTTCGGCCGCTGCTTTTTCAGCTTCTGCTTTATCCTTAGCCGCTTGGATCGCTTCCAGTTGTTTTTGGAGGGCATCCTTATCGGTACTTCCAGGATTAGGTGTGACAGCAGGAGCAGATGACGCGCCACCATTTGAAGTGCCGCCAGTTGATCCGCCAACTACAGTATATTTAGCCTCAGCTTGTTGCGCCGGTGTAAGGGTAGCCGGTTTTGCTGGATTTAAATTAAATGTTTGATTATTTCCCGAGGCGTCTTGCGTCGTGACTGTCGCATTGTCACCACTACCTTGCAGGGATAACTTGGCGCCGGCATAAATCAAGTCCACGTTGGCAATCCGATTAATGGCTGCCAGTCGCGCTACTGATGTTGTGAAGCCGGTGTGATTCAGCGCTTCACTGATCGTTGAAAGCGTGTCACCCCATTGAATGTTGTAATTCGTCGAGCCCGTCCCGGAAGCTTTAATCTGTGCTTCGATTTGGCTTACTGGACGAACTTTCCAAACTCGGCCCTGATTGGTCGTTGTTTGCTGTGTTGCAGGCTGTTGGTCACTTGCATGCACCACTTGGCCCTGACTTGACAAGGCGATTCCTGCAGTCCCCATTGCAAAAAACGTTAATCCAATTGCCAACCAGCCATGATGCTTACTATGAACCAATGTCACCTTATGTTCGTTGTTTGTAAGCGCTGTCCAAAATTTTCGCCGCTTCGTTGTTCCCATTTGTACTCCTCCAAATCCTTTAATATTAAATACAAATGTTATTATACTTCTATTTTCGATTTCTTTATACAAACTATTCAACAATTTTTGTAAAAGTTACCAATTCTTTTTTACAGAATCAATTCACAAATTCACAATGATCAAAATCAGCGTAAACTAAAAGAATATCCCGCCATAGACAGGATATTCAAGGCACAACTTACTAGGAAGAGACAGATCCTGCAAGCCATTAAAATAAACTAATGATATACGAACGGCAACGATAATCTTCGCCCCACACGAAAACTGTCGCCACACAGACTGTTATGTTTTGTAAGCATCTTGTCGAAAAAAAGAACATCCCCATATGCTTTTCATGATGCACTCAAAAAAGTCGGCTTGATCTGCCTACGACTTGCAGTTGGCAACATGATTGAAAGTATATACACTACCACCCCAACAGTGGCGCAAACCTTATCCGTCTGACGATTCCAGCGAATAACAAGGTTTACCATGGCAATTGCTCCTCACATCATCTGTCAACCACAAATAATATTATAAAGCTTTATGGTCTAATAAGTCCACTTTTTTTAAAAATATGTGTTATTTAGCCCTAATCCTTCAATCCGGAGTCAGGTAGCGTTGATGTTATGACCAAGGCAGATAGGGGGTTAAGGGATGCGGTTACAGGAAAAGGTCGCCAAAAGAATCCACGAATTAAGACTCAGCAAATCCATGACCCAGGAACAACTAGCCGAAAAAGCCAACATGGACGTTTCCATGCTAGCCAGAATCGAACGCGGAAGCCGCGGCGACATCAGAATGAGCACACTAGAACGCATCGTTTCCGGATTAGACGTCAGTTATCAAGAATTCTTCACTTTTCCAGAAGACGGAGATGAGACAACCGAACTGGCTTCTTCAATCGCTTTGATTAAAGATCCGGGAGTCATACAGGCACTCCACAAGATCGTGAACACGTTGATTCATAGGGACAATAAGTGATAACCATGCGTAAACGACTGATCATGAATTTATTTAATACAACATCTTTTCTTATATTCTTAAAAAGCAATTTTAAATTCTTACTCTTGTTTTCAACGTATCCAATTGGGTCTCATTAAAAAGCCGCCAGTTTTGTGCAAATGCACGCGACTGGCGGCTTTTTTGTGCGATGAATTTAAATAGTGTCCATCTTATTGCGACTGGTCTGAAACGCAAACTGACCAATTTATTGGATGCTTACGACTCTTCGAAATAATAGTCGTCTAACGTAAATGTTTGCACTGGTGTGATATGCAGATGGTATTGTTCAACCAGTTCAGCAATTCGCTGCCCGTCAACTAAAGTTACTGAACGATTGCCACGAACCGCCTTAGCTTTTGCCTGATCTGTGAAGTAGCTGGTCGTAATGAAAATCCCATATTCGGCGTTAAAGCCATCCATAACGCCTTTAAACTTATCAATATCAGGTTCAGATACTGGGCTATCAGTAAACCGTTTCGCTTGAATTGCAACGCGTGATGTACGGAATTCACCAGATTCAAAGTAGCCAAATCCATCAATGCCATGATCAGCCGACTTCACTATTCCCATTTTCTTGTCAATCTTGACACCCATCTTTGAAATTAAAAGTCGCGAAAAGCTCTCAAACTTTGCTGGCGAAAACTGTTTCAGCTGACTGATTAACTGTGCCTGCCAAGTATCGGAATTATCATCTGCACTGTCAAGATCCGAAGTTATTGGCTCGACTTTGGCCGATGCTTGACTTGCATTTTTTGCGCGCCGCAAGTCACTTTTCTTTTGCCAATAATCGGCAATTCTCGCCGCCTCATCAGCAGATAGATACAAGCTAGCATCAGATGCGCGTCCTTTTTCTGTCAATGCAATATCTTGGCCGCGTTGTGGTGGTTCAATATACCCCAAAAGGCCCAATTCTTTTAATGAAAAATTGAAATCAAAATCAAATGGTACGTATTCTTTGCCGGATTTCGCTGCCACCTTTTCAAAAACATCATCGTAGGTAAAACCAGTTTCTTCGTTGTCAGCAATGCGCTTTTTTATTTGCTTTCTAGATGCAACCCCACCAATGTCTTGTAAAGCCAGCAAAATGGCGCGACCAGCATTTCTTCGTTGATACGACATCTCTCAATCCCCCGTATACTCGCTAATTCATTACGTCACAAACGCACCTCAAAGATCAAGCTATTTCAGTCCTGAACCGTCCAAAAAAGCAATCCTCTTACTTCTCTCGCATGATCAAGCGAGCCTCAGCCGCAGTCGGTGCTTTCCATTTCTCATACGCTCGCTGATAAATACCTGGAATCTTTTTGAGCCGGCTATTCATTTCATCGCGATCAAACTCATTCATATCAAAATGATCAAGCCAAAACCACTCGCGCATAGCTTGCTTCTCTTCAATATCATGATCAGTGCCAGAAGTTGGATTCTGAAAAGCATCCTCCAACTGGTATAAGCCATATGTGCCACCGATGTCTTCAACAATGCCATAACCTGCGCCTGCAATAACCCGCGGCAAGTCCCGCACTTTAAGCTCTGGATCAGTCATAATGTCAACAAGCACAATACTAACCTTCCACCCATCACCATAATCGTAATTCAGCACCGCCTCACGATGCCCTAGCGCAAAGACACTGTCAATCTGAGTAGCCACCGCATCGGCCACACTTGAACCATAAACTTCGCGGTCTTCGTCAACATCCGTCGTATAAACAGTGTCGTCTTCAGATCGACGCCAGGAGTTTTGATTTGAAGGCTCTTTAAAAACCGTCACATTGAACAGATGACGCGCCTGCATCTCAAAGGTTGTCATCACAGCATAGGCAAGCTGTGCCACGCTTCGATTCTGAGGAAGTTGAATCAACCGCCACGTCTCGGGCAGGACATCATGCAACTTGCAGTAAAAAGTGTAGATTGGTTTCGACGCCATGTAATCCTCCATTTTTGCTGGGCAATTTCCAATAAATGTATCTGCAGTTTGCCAGACAAAATCGCTTTAATATTCATACTGTATCATGCTCCGCTTATAAAGGAAGGCAAAACTTTAAGTACGGAAATCAAAAAAATCTTGACGAAGCTTGACAGCCTGTTTAAAATTTGTTCTATACAAGATACATAATACTGACAATACGAACAAATTTCTCTCGCTAACAAGACTTTATCTCAGTTTTTGAGCGGACTAAAATAACCCCAACAGTAATTGTTGAGGTTATTTTTTGTTTTTGGAGGAATCGCTATGAATCTAGAACAAACCCTGCTCGATTTACAGAATTTGAAATTTGAAATATTTGTCAGCGCAAAGTATGGTCTTGACTACCACTGCTTTAAACTGTTGACACTTGAGCTACCGGACAAGACTATCAATCTCGCTGACTTGTATCACGCTCACAAATCTAGTGGTGTTGAAGCACTTGCCCATCAAATTGTCGCTACCTACGATTTATAGCTTCATCAGCCGTAACATGAGCGCGGCGGCATCTTCACGTTTCTCTTCAGGCTGCTCAGCCAAATAGTCCAACAGCTCAACAACTTTAGGAGTTTGCAAACGCGGGTCTCTGAAAAAGTCTGCCATTTGCAGTTGCAGTGCATTTGCGATCGCTGCTAAATTGGCCAATTTAATGTTATCAACACGCTCACGTTCTAGACGGGAAATTAGCGATACAGAAACATCCGCTTTTTCCGCCAACTGCTCGATAGTCATACCCTTCGCTTGACGTCTTTCCCTCACAATTCTCCCAATATTCATTAACACTGAATGATTCCTCCCGTAGAAGCAGCTTTAATGCCACGTTACGGGAATTAATAAACTATTCAAAGGGATTTGGATACATGTTATAATTACAATAAATGTCGTTAGTGACTCATTTATGAAAATGCAAATTTTACAACATGCTTTTAAAAAATATTTATAAATCCATAAAAATATCCCTATAACTCACAATTAGTTGAGTTTTAGGGCTTTTTTGGACACGTAGACAATGTTCTCCACGTAAATTAATTATGTAAGTGCAATTTTAAATTTTCATGCGGCTACTTACAACAATATATACTTCGCTTCATCATTATAATCGTCACAATGACGCACAATGATTTATTTTGTCATAGAGTCAGGATTGTTCTTATCTGGATCTTGTGAAAGTTTCATCATTCCAGGAATTGTTTTCACCTGTACCTCTTTGATCAGGTAATTCAAACGTATCTTTATCATGAATCTTACCCTTTAAGTTAAATCCATAGTCAGAACTGCTTTTTAAAACGACGTAGATTGAATTACCGTTGACTTCCCATTTTCCATGCCACATTTTTGAATCTCCATCAGCAGTAATTTCTCCATACCCAGCACTACCGTCTTTTGATAAGGTCATGGTAGTTCTCCCACTTGTTCCATGGTAAGTACCAGCCATGGATGAGCCACAACCAGATAGCGTAACAAGCATAATGACTAACAAAGGGACGAAAATAAATGCTAACTTCTTCTTAAACATATGAACTCCTCCAAAAAGGGTGTTGCTAAGCTTTGCAGCGATTCTAAGATAACCTACTTCAAAATCCTTTAACTTTCCCCATCATCTTCATCTTCGCTATTTCGTTCTAAAAGCACGAGCGTTGGATTCGAACCAACGATGCTTGCGTAGTGGTTGTGCGGCCGCATTCCTCCGTACGCGCAAGCCGGGGCAGGTGCCGGGTCTTTGACCGCTTGACGAGCTCGTGCAGGTAAAACAACTCAGAGCGGCGTACAACGGCACGCTGACAATGGGGACTTCCATAGCACCCTGAGGTCATACTCACGCCAACACTTTGCGGTGGTGGCGCACCATCATAGCCTTTTAGTCGGCCAAGTGATTAAACTTGGTCAAGGCAACCGGTCGGATTTGAACCGGCGATATTCGTCGTTTAGGCGGTGGCTCTACCAGACTGAGCTACGGTTGCTTTGGTACGTTTAAACCCGATCGACCGTCATCACGTCCGCAACGGCTATGCGTGGTCCACTTGATTGGGACCAAATGCGTGATGCAACAGGGTTTGTTATTAGCGCGGGATTTACGGTTTAGGCACCCGCGCAAGTACCCGCGGCGGAATCGGACCGCCGATTGCTAAATTAAATTAGCAACATCACCAGATCGGGAAAGGTGGAACTAGCGAAGCAGCTGGTGGTTTTGGGCCAACAAGTGATAGCCGTATGCACCGATGGCAACCATGCACAAAAGGCCGAAAATCAACACGGAAATGGGGTCGGCCGTGATGATCAGATGAACGATCAGTATCACCATGTAAACGATTTGCATGATAAAGTTGACTAGGACGGCGAAGATGTCATGGATGAAATCAAATACGGTCATGATCATAGCCTTCTTTCGAGACGCTAGACTTTTGGTGTCATAGATGTATTTGGAGACTGGGATTATCGTCTAGTCATCTGTTTGCGTTCATAATTGTACCAGCCAACCACTACCATACTCAGAATGATATAAATTATGGTAACTATCGAATAATGGGTGACTTCTAGGCTGATGATAATCATGGCCGCATAAGCGACTTCCAGAATGAAAGTTAGCATGGTAGTGACCTTCTTTCGGAGCGCTAGACTTTAGAACTTTTCGTACCAAGTCATGTGAACAGCGGTTTGAATGCTGCCAGTGACTTTGCCATTTGGCTGAATCGTGGTTGAGCCGGTAGCAGTCAGGCTATCAATAACAGCAGATACAAAGTTAGGATTGGATGGATTCTGAACAACCCGGCTTTGATATAAGCCATTGGCAATTTCTTCGTCAGAAGTTGCTGGATTGCTGGTCAGCGGCCATGTTTCTGGAGTAGCCATGTAGAATTTACCATCACTGCCCATGATGTCGCCATCAGCATCAGCTTTGCCGACTGGCTTGCCCCAATACTTGCCGTAAGAAGCAAGATTATACTTAGCCATCAATAGTTGCTTGATATGGTTAGCATCAGGCGTATAGGTTTTCCCAGCGGGTGCCGGGGTTTCGTGCTTCTTGTACGTGAACGTGATGACCGCGCCACTCTTGGTGACGGTCGCGGACTTGCTGGAATTGTCGTTCAAGTCATAGCCGCTAACGGCGACGGAGCTGGCTTGCGCAGTAACGCTGGTGCCGACTGCCTGATGCGAAATCGTGGTGGTCTTTAGGACCGTGCCGTCGCTGGTGACGGCTTTAACGGTCACGTCCGCATAAGTGACGGTTGGGGTACTTGGTTGTGATGGGGTACTGCTGCCAGAGCCTGCGGAACCGGAGCCGGTGCTTGGCTGACTTGGCGTGGAAGCACTGGAGCTGCTACCAGAAGCGCTGGACGAACTGCCAGCGGAACTTGAACCGGCAGAGCTGGAACCAGAGCTGGCTTGTGAACCGGAGCCGGTACTTGGCTGCGCGGCACTGGAGCTGCCTTCACTTGCACTGGAACTGCTACCGGATGCGGCACTAGAACCGGTACTTGGGGTGCTTGGCGTGACGGCACTGGAGCCTTCGCCACTTGGGGTGGTCGCGCCAGTCTTGCTGCCGGTGACACCTGAGCCGGTGCTTTCAGTACCGCTTGGCGTGGTGCTTTTGGTGCTGGTGCCAGCTTTAGAACTGGTACCTGCAGCGGTTGTGCCAGTAGCAGTACCCGCAGCACCAGTCGTTGCGCCAGTAGCGGTCGTAGTAGTCCCGGTTGTGGCACCGGTGGTACCCGTAGTGGTGCTACCGGTGCCACTCACTGAAGCTTTGGATTCAGCGGATTGGCCCGGAGCATTTTGAACAAAGGCTTGGGCCTTCGCGGAACCGTTTAGAGTCAATTTGGCACCCGCGATGATCAAGTCGCGGTTAGCAATGTGATTGTCAGTTGCCAATTGATCAATCGTGATCCCGGTGGCTTGGCTGATACCCCAAAGGGTGTCGCCCCACTGAATCGTATAGATTGCGGCTTTGGCGTTGCTCGGGTCAATGCCTTGGGATTGGATTTGCTGTTTAATGTGGCTTGGCGTGTTAGCCGTCCAGTTGGCTAAGGCGTTGTTGCTTGGCGTCTTAGCAACGGTGCTGGTAGCGGCGTGAACAGTTGCCGCTGGTGCTTGGTTAACAACCAAGCCTAACGCCATTGGGGCCAGTAACAAGCCGGTAGCAATGGTCGTGGAAATGGTTTTCTTCTTCATGATTGGAAGCCTCCAAAGTTTTTTAATCAATTGTAATAGGTAACCAATGACATTATACAACATAGAAAAGTGTCATTAAAGATTTAATTACAGATTTTATTTTACATTTTGTTAACTATTTTTGGCAAAAAAATAAACCCCTCGAAAGCGTTGAAGGGTTTTGTAGATTATTTTCAGTTTGACATCACTATTGCTCATCATAAAATCTTGCTCTTGAGTCGCTTTTAAAAAGTTAATGAGTACGATAATATTCGGTCGTAAAGTACAAAATCAAGCCACTACCAGTTTCAATTTGCGACTCAAAAACCGAGCTAGGATTGTTTGTAATTTTCTCCTTTTGCAAAATATCACTTTTTACCCCTCTTAGTTCCTTTGGTCGCTGAATGCCTTTGCTGGCGCGATAAATTCGCAATCCCCGTGGGTATAGACGTAAACGAGCACCCTTTAAGATATGATTGACTTTTTTGCCAGTCACCTTACTAGTGTCTTCAACCTCCAGATTGGTTAGATAAGCCATCAAATATGACGCAACATTTTCACCGTTACGAAGTCGCTTAACATTCACAAAACCCTCTCCCCACAAGTTTGCCATCTGATCATTGGGTATGATCAAAGAACTACCATCATCCGACTTCATTAAAACATGAAAATGCCAATTACCAGATGCTTGTGGCTCAATTACGCTGATATAGCTCACATTATACCGCCGGCGCAATCGTAGCCGGAAACGTGTAAAAGCCTGATACGCATCTTTTGGACTTTGAACATTTCTTTTGAATGTCAACGTTACCCAAAGCTGATCATCTCCTCCGTTAAAATTAGCGGTGACCAACCGCCGTAGTTTACGCATTGTTCGATTGACAGATTTTATGTTATATGCACGCATTCCCGATTTGAGTTGCATATTCTTAATCTGCCCTGTTGTCTTGATCATGTATTGATGGTGTGGAAAAACCAAAATTGGGCTTGTATCAGAAACAACGTTCGTCATTTCTAGTGTATTCCCGTATTTTAAGGCTTTAACGTTTGAAAAGTTTGGCAATTTAGGTTTTACGCGGGTTCTGTGTCCTTTTTGCATCGATCTCCACCTGCATTTCAATAACATCTTTGGTTTATGCATTCTTTCGGCCTAGAATTCCAGAGTGACTGAACAAAGTAGATTATTGATTTTGGTTGCAGTGTAAGCCTCTTAGTATTAAGACACAAGCAGACTGATCTTTCTACTAGAGTTATTCACGTCTTGCGTCGTTTTGTTACACTATAAATCATGTTAATTGCTAAGAGCAAAGTCTCTGATAATGCCTGTCCCCAGCCTGCTTGTAATAAGTTGTATTGCTGAAATGTTTTAGCTAACTTCCTTAATCGATTTTAACTTGAACATATTGTCTGGATTTATTGACCGTAAAAACACCTCACTATATTTGATAGAGCTAGTTCAATACTGCTGTTGAAACCTACGAATTCGTACTGTTATTGTTTGCTTACGTAAATTGACAGGCCAATCAATAGTGTCAACAGCAAAATCGAGAATCCTAACCTATTCCCACGTCTTAAAAGACAAGAAATCGCCCGTACATCGACAACAAAGGGCATGATACGGGATTGGTTAGCAATGAGTTAAGGTAGCTATCTTTCTTAGCGTCTAGTGCAATTGGTCTATCGAACATTCGCAGATAATTCATCAGATCGGCCACAACCACTGCACAATCGATGCTGACCGCAATTGTCTCTGCTTTTTTGGTCGTTACCTCATTTAATCCCATCTTGGCTTTAATGAAGGCGAATTCACGCTCAATCGCCCCGCGTCGGTTCTTAGCTTTCTGATCATCGTAACGTTTCTGGGGATCAATGTGCTTGTGTTTTCGGCCAAGCCGAGGACCGTTAAGCGCAATGTGATGCTTCTTACACCAGGTAATATTTTCTTTGGTTCGGTAAAGCGTGTCCGCCAAGGCAATGTCGGGGTGGTAACCGTGAACATCTTGATAATGATCAAGAGTTGCTTTCAATTCGGCAATTTCGTTAAAAGCTTGATAAGAGTAATGCTCGATGTCAACGATGCCATCCATGATTGAGCAGTCGATCTTGGGACCAAACTCAACCGGAGCTGTTGCTTTACCACGTTTAATCGGACCAATGAACGGTTCACTCAAACTGACAATTCGATTATCGACTTGGTGGGTGTGATGAGCGTACATGAAAGTTTGTTGTTCATAAACTTTGCGAATTGTCGCAAGCCGTTCTTGCTGCCGCTTCGTCAGTTCGCCGCCCTAGGCTAAGCAATCATCGACATGGCGTAAGTCACGGCGAACGTATTAAAGTTATTTTTTGATTTGCTTGCGGGTTGTCTTTGCCCACTGCCGAGGCTTGCGTGAGTATGCCGTCCATTCTTGATGGGCAATGCACTTGTACGTTCGTAGCGGCGCTTGGTGAAGCTGTTTCGCTAATTGCTTAATGTCGCCTTCCAAGTTAAGCCGGGCTTCATTAAGCAGGTGTGCATCTTGCGAATACTTAATGTGAACTGGAACCGCCGTCGCATCCGTGATTAACAAGGCTTTATCAGGCAGTACTTTTTGGATGTCTCCCCGAAGCGAATCAAGCATTATATTACGAATTAATTCAGAAATCGGCGCGATTCGTTCACGGAAATGGACAAGGGTCATGTGCGTAAAGGGCCACTTAGCTTGGTAGTCTGCGAATCCCATGAAATAAAATATTGGAAAGCCCGTGTACCGCGAATCACGTCCAATAACTCGCGATCGGACAGTCGCGCCTTTTGCTTAATCAAGAGTGCACCATAAAGCTCACGAAACGGTTTGCCCGTCCGGCCAGCTTTGGAGGAGAAAACTAATTGGTACGTCTCTTCAAACTTGGGCCAAGAAATTTGGTTGGCGAGTTGCACCCTGTCGTTGTTAGGGCTGAGCGGCGTCCCCAAACCGACATTAAAGGACTCAAACGATAGCTGAATCGGTTTCTGTAAACGATAAACTATGATATATATCTGATAGGTTGTCAAAAAATGCACGAGAAACTTTGAGATTAAAGTAATTCCTGTGCATTTATTATACAACGATAACGGATAGATGATTGATATAACTTTATTTTATGGATAAATAGCCATCCACTATGCTAAATCTTCTCCCCAGTAGGTCACAAAATGTTTAGTTGCTCCCAAGCTGACAAATACATCGTAAAAAGAATGCAGTAATGTTTCAATATCTCGTCCTGAAAGATCAAGATCCGTATCAGTACCCATATGAGAGTTTACATGGAGACTCTTAAGCAATGAAAGATATAAAACTTGATCTGTGCTAGTAGAAAG
>OBZZ01000543.1_pt1 | contig 19218 bp, 16 predicted proteins | sample 1501451 | NCBI WGS metagenome assembly OBZZ01 (sample SAMEA2580274, study PRJEB22360) | human gut metagenome | biome: human gut; feature: human-associated habitat; material: faeces | place: Denmark | collected 2008/2010
CGTTGGTCTACGGAGACGACGGCCAGAGACCAGATGTTCCTCGAGCTCTTCTTCGGCGAATCTGACTGAGTGTAGATTCCACGGTTTTCAGGATCAAAACACTGCCGGAAGGGTTGGACTCTCCAGCAGGACCCAATGGCAACCATTTGTCTGGTGGGCAGCGGCAGCGTGTTTCTATTGCGAGAGCGTTTCTTAAGAACGCCCCCATCTTACTTTTGGATGAGGCAACAAGTGCTTTGGACACGGAAAGTGAAAAGCACATTCAGAAGTCGCTGGATACGCTCCTTAAGGGACGTACATCATTTGTTGTTGCACATCGCTTGTCAACCATCATCAATGCTGACCGCATTATTGTGATGAAGGATGGCGGTATCGCCGAAATTGGTACGCATGAAGAGTTGCTTGCCAAAGGCGGGTTGTACAACCATCTTTATACTCTTCAGTTTTCGAAAGAGAACTGAGTCTGCTTCATGTTCATCGGGATCATTTTCGGCATCATCGCTTGTGCTCTGTGGGGGCTTGTCTACATCATCCCGCTGTGGCTCTCGACATATGACCCGATGCTGATAGCGCTGGCCAGATACACGATTTTTGGTCTTTTTTCGGCAGTACTGCTGTTTTTTAACGGAAAGTACCTGTCTCAAGTTTCTAAGAAAGATTGGATTAGCGCTACTGCCTTAGGCGTGGTGGGAAATCTTTTTTTCTACTGGCTTTTGGCCTCTGCAGTTCAATTGGCTGGCGCGCCGATTGCTGGTGCTTTTACCGCGGTCATCCCAATTAGTGTGGCCATTGTGGCAAATTCTTCGGCCAGGCGGTGTGGGGCAGGAGTACCCTGGAGCAGTCTCGTTTTCCCGCTCAGTTTGGTGGCCGCCGGTATGGTTTGCCTCAACTGGACAGAGTTTAGCTACTTCCTTGCAAATTCCAATGAGCCCCCTGCAGGATTCTGGCTGGGTGTGTTCTATGCATTTTTAAGTTTGCTAGTTTGGACGTGGTATCCGATCAGCAATGCGAACTGGTTAATTGCGCATCCAAAAATTTCTCCAATGTTTTGGACGGCAGCTCAAGGTGCTGCAACACTGCCGACAGCAGCCATCGGTTTGGCAGCTTATGCCGCCATGACGGAGTCCTCAACTTCACTCTGGGAGCCTACACCGACACATTTTTTTATCGGCGTATTATTTTTGGGGATCGTGTGTTCCTGGCTTGCCATTTGTTTTTGGAATGATATGAGTCGCAGATTGACACCCGCATTGGGCGGTCAAATGATTATTTTCGAAACAATCTTCGCAGTGATCTATGCACACATTATGCGACAGGCTTTGCCTACAACATTAATGAGTGTCGGTATGGTGCTTCTTTTGGCAGGTGTTTTTGCTTCAGTGCGAGTATTTCATCGCACTGAGATTAAAGCAATGTAGAGCCTATCGGTGTATGACAGCAGAGTGCTTTCCATACTTTCTCTACAGAAATACTCTGCATGCAACGTGATAGCTGAGGCGGGTTGTTGTGAGCGCAGAGATGTCGAGTACAGCCTGAGCAAGGGATATCCGTGTTATCACGTCGCACAATGGTGACGTTGCCTACTGTTTGAATATCTAAATCATTGGAATAAGGTGTTGATTGGCCGCATTTAGGCGCTGGACCCCATGCATCGACAGGCGTTGGACCATAAAGACACACACAGGGTATGCCTGTAGCTGCAGCAATATGAGAGGTCGCTGTATCAACGCCAATATAGGCGACTGCTCCCATGATGATTCGCGAGGTCTGTCCAAAACTAGCATGACCCGCCGCAATGAAGGCTTGTTGAGGAGGAAGCGCTTCAGTAATTTTGAGGAGATAGTCAATATCTCCTGGTCCTCCTGTGAAACATATGCCATATCCGGCTGTCGTAAGCAGGTGTGCTAGTTTGATCCACTTTTCTATGCCCCAATTTTTGTCTTGGTATCGAGAATTACATTGACATACGACGTACGACCCAAGCATATGTAACTTTGCTTGAAGGTCGGTCGATAACTCCCGATCAGGATGAATAGGACAAAGTTGAGGGGCTGTTCCCTTGAAAAATGGTCCGAGAAGAGGTTGAGTGCGTTCAAGGATTTGGCCGCCGACAAAATCTATTTGATCTGTAATCAGAATTCGTTTCCAAAGTTCCTCTAGAGATGGATACGGACGCACCATCACTTGATGCTTTGCTGCAAAGTAACCATATAGAACTGTGCGGGTACTATTCATAGTAATTAATGCCCAGTCGTATTTGTTCCAAGATGCAAGGTGGCTGCAGGCTTGTACAAACTTATTGGGGTGATGTTCAACACCTATTACATGACTAATATCCTGAATGCCTTCCAGAATGGGAGCGTTGTCCTTAAAGGTGAGCATGTCGATTTGGGCATCGGGGAAGCGGGCTTTTAGGGCAGGTGCCAAAGCGGCAGCCAAGAGGCAGTCACCAAGATAGCGAAGGGAAACGATGAGAAATTTCATGAACGTAAGATGAATGGGGCAAGAACTTGCCTAACGATTAGCCCTTTACAATGTGCACACTATTCAAACGGCAAGTTGAGCATCGTCCTGTGGAACAGATACTTATCAATACTTCTAGAGAAGAAACGCGTGTCGCTATTTTAGATGACGGCCTTCTTCAGGACCTCTTTATTGAACGTGCCTGCGCTCGCGGGTTAGTCGGAAACGTTTACTGGGGACAGGTTGTTCGCGTTCTGCCGGGAATGCAAAGTGCATTTCTGGACATTGGTCTGGAGCGTACGGCGTTTCTGCACATTGCAGAGATTGAAGGAGCCAGAACGGACACTGGAACCTTCAAGCCGATAGAGTCTCTTCTGCATGAAGGACAGCGCTTGATGGTTCAGGTGGCAAAGGATCCGATCGGTACAAAAGGCGCACGGCTGACAACAACGATTTCACTTGCTGGCCGTAAGCTTGTCTATCTCCCCAACGATTCTCATATTGGAGTTTCGCAGCGTATTGAGGATGCAGCTCTGCGTGAAGAACTCAGGACCCTAGCAACGACTGTTCGGCAAAAGGATGAAAAGGGCGGCTATATCGTTCGGACTTGCGCTGAAGAAGGGGCTACAGAACAAGAATTCCTTTCTGACATGGCTTATCTGGCTCGGTTGTGGGATGGCATTCGCCATCGGGCGCAGGAAGTCAAGAAGCCGACATTGCTGTATCAAGATTTGACGTTAACTCAAAGAACGCTGCGCGATATGGTGCATGAAGGGACAGCTGTCATTGAGGTTGATGATGAGGCTGAATATGAAGCCTTATTAGAGTTTGCCAAGCATTTCGTGCCGGCGGCGGTTGACAAACTCCATCATTATGAGGGAGAGCGACCGCTTTTTGAACAGTATGACATTGATGAAGAAATTGAACTTGCACTTGGGCGCCGAGTTGAGTTGAAGAGCGGCGGATACCTTGTGTTCGACCAGACGGAAGCAATGTCGACGATCGATGTCAATACAGGTGCTTATGTTGGAAAACGAGATTTTAGCGATACCGTTTTCAAAACTAACTTAGAGGCGGCTCAGGTTATTGCTCGTCAGCTTCGTTTACGCAATCTTGGCGGCATCATCATTGTCGACTTTATTGACATGACCAAAGACGAGCACCGCGAAGCGGTGCTGAGCGAATTGCGTCGAGCTGTTTCACTCGATCGCACCAAGATGACGGTGAGCGGCTTCAATGAACTCGGTCTCGTTGCAATGACGAGGAAGCGCACTCGTGAATCTCTTGCGCATACCCTCTGCGAAACTTGCCCTGTTTGCGGTGGGCGCGGAGAGATTAAGACAGCGAGAACGGTTTGTTATGACATTCTGCGCGAAATTACGCGCTTAGCGAAACTCTATAAGGAAATGAAGGAATTTCGTATTTTGGCAAGCCAAACCGTCATTGACTTACTGCTAGAAGAAGAATCACAGGCGCTCGAGCTGTTGCAGCAGGCGATCGAACGCCCCATCCTGCTGGAGGTGGAATCCGTTTATACGCAGGAGCAATGGGATGTCATCATCGCTTAAAAATAAGAAGGACAGCATCATGACTCAATCTTCGATGGGCGCCCAATCTGTTGAGCCAACCTTTTATTGGTATGACTATGAAACTTTTGGCGTCGATCCGCGCAAGGACAGACCGGCGCAATTCGCCGGACGACGCACAGGACTTGATTTGTCGCCCCTTTCGGGCGATACCGGTGAAATTTTCTACTGTTGCCCAACGGATGATCAGCTGCCCAATCCTGAAAGCTGTCTGTTGACCGGCATTACGCCGCAATGCTGTGCAGAAAAAGGTGTTTGCGAAAGTGAATTTGCGGATTTGATCTGGGAGCGGCTCAATACTCCTGGAACCGTCAGCATTGGCTACAACACATTGGGGTTTGATGACGAAGTCAATCGCTTCCTCTTCTGGCGCAATTTTCTTGACCCATACACTCATAGTTGGGCAAAAGGATGTTCCCGATGGGATCTATTTCCTGTTGTCTGTGCTGCATGGGCGCTTCGCGGAGACACCATCCATTGGCCTCGATGGGAAGATATCGATCCAATAAAGTACCCGAAGGCCGAAGGCCGTAAAGGCGTGTGCTTCAAGCTGGAGTTTTTGACAAAGGCCAACGGGATTGAACATGGTCATGCGCATGATGCGCTTTCCGACGTCGAAGCCACGATTGGAATGGCGAAACTTTTGGCAGAGAAGGAGCCCAAGCTATGGCGTTGGGCTTTCGAAAATCGGACGACAGCCAAAGTGTCTGCTGCAGTAGCGGATATGAAACCTGTGGTCTGGGTTACGCCTAAATTTGGTATCACTCGGGGATGTACGGGGATCGTAGCTTGCTTCTTTCAAGAGAAGCACGACTGTTGGATGTGGGATCTTTCTTTTGATCCGACTGTATTGCAATCGCTCTCTTATGAAGAAATCAAGCAGCGGCTCTTCCCTTCGATAAAGGAGCGAGCGCAGGGTATTGAGCGGCTGCCGATCCGGCGATTGAAGGCGAATGCTTCACCGTTTGTTTGTGCAAATCTCAAAGTGCTCTCTCGGGAACGGGCACAGAAATACGGCATTGATCTGGACGTTGTTGCCGCTAATCTTCAAAAGCTTAAGGTTGTGGCGCCGGCGGTACAGACCATTTTTGCGGAACTGGCTGCAGAACGGCGCTCTAACGATGCTGCAGCGCCAAGCGTGGATCCTGATCAATCTCTTTATTCTGGATTTGCGAGCAGTGGAGATAAGGCGAGATTTGTTCAGATCCGCAGCATGACGCCCGAGCGTCTCGCTGCGGAAGCTTCAAAATTTCGTTTTGACGACCAGAAATTTGCTGAAATGCTCTTCCGCTTCCGCGCACGGAACTGGCCTGAAATGCTCTCAGCCGAAGAGACTGAACGGTGGAAGCAGTTCTGTGCAGATCGGGTCATGTCAGGACGAGACGGGATGCTTCAACTTTCCGACTATTTTGATCAGATCGATGAAGCGCAAGCAAGCGGACTCTATGATGATGAAGGACATCAACAAGTGCTCGAAGCACTTTACGATTGGGGTGAAACACTCGGGAACCGTCTGAGCGATTGAGTACGAAATAAGTCGTTTCCGTACCAATTGAGTTCATGCCGCAGTACGACGAATCGTGGTTCGTCGTACTGCTGCGCGAAAGGAGAAGAATGATGGGCAGAAAAAAAATTGGTTTGACTTCGGGGCTGAATCCGCTGCCGGCTTTGAAGATGAAGTCTTGTCTGATCGGTGTCGGCGCCAAACTCAACCTGCCGGTCGAAGTGGTGGAAAGCAATGTGGAGCTTCCGCTCGATGCTCCCACACCGCGTATAGCTCTCGCAGACCGCAAGATGACGGCTCTAATTGCGCTTGAACATCTTCAGCGTCAAGGCTGTGAAGCCGCGGTGCTGGCTGACATTAAGAGCGAACCTTTTCTTGATGAGTTGAGAAAAGAGTTGGAAATGCCGCTTGTTTCGCTGCTGGCAAAATTGGATGACAAAGTGAAAAGCGGCACTATCCAGACAATGGCGTGTCTTGGGACTGCTGTGCCGCAGGACTTCTTCGCAGAGTATTTTGGTCCAGCGGTCAAATGGGTTTCTCCCGATGATGAGATGAAGGCCGAATTTGCCAAGATCCAAAATCCGTGCGAGGGATTGCGCCGCAATGGCTTGACACCGGCATTTAAAGCCTATCTCGTCAAGGCTGGTCATGAACTCATGGCACAAGGCGCGGAGGTGCTGATTCCTAATTGCTCGCAGATGTCTCGTTTTGTCGAAGAACTTCGAGCTGAAGGTCTGCCCGTAGAAGACCTCCTTTCTGATGCGGCTGAAATGGCCGTTGCTTCAACTCCCGCTCGTCGGCCCAAGCCCTTTAAGGTCGGACTAATTGGAGGATTAGGGCCGGCTGCAACAGTGGATCTTTACGACAAAATTGTGAAGGCAACACCTGCCAAGACAGATCAGGAGCACATCAAGCTGGTGGTTGAGCAGAATCCTCAGATTCCGGATCGCACGGCGTGTCTCTTGAATGGCGGTGAAGACCCGACGCTGGCGCTTTTTCATTGCGCACAGCGCCTGGAAGCCGATGGCTGCAGCACATTGATCGTGCCCTGCAACACCGCTCATGCATTCCTGCCATATCTTGAACGCTTCATCAAGATTCCGTTTATCAATATGCAGCAGGCGGCTTTGGATGAAATCCAAAACAAACTAGGCACGCGCGCCAAAATTGGATTGTTGGCAACAACGGGAACCGTGCAGACAGGTATTTATGGCGATAAAGCCAAAGCCATGGGTTTACCGATGTTTGTGCCTGATGATTTGCATCAGAAGCGTGTTATGGCAGCGATTTACGGACCGCAGGGAGCTAAAGCTGGTTACACGAACGGCATTTGCCGAGAAGATCTGATTTCAGCCGCCGAATATCTGGTAAAGACTCATGGCTGCAACTGTCTCATTCTGGGCTGCACCGAACTGCCGTTGATTCTTGATGAATCCGACGATTTTGAAGTTGCCGGCAGTCGAGTCATTGTCGTCGACCCAACGGCAGCCCTTGCTCGGAAAGTGGTAAAGACTGCTGAAGATGCCTATACCGCTACCGGTATCCGCTGATTAATGATTTGTGGCGGGGCATCTCTTGATATGTGAGGTGTCCCACTGTTTTTTATAGGTGTATGTAATGCAGCAGAAAAACTATCCGCAAATGCCGTCCATAAAGGTTGCATTTTTAGGTCTGGGTGTCATGGGGTATCCCATGGCGGGGCACCTGTCTCGAGCCGGGTTAGATGTATGTGTCTACAACCGTACTGCTGCTAAGGCAACTAAATGGGCCGCCGAGTTTGGCGGTCAGGCTGCTTCAACTCCCCGAGAAGCGGCGTGTGGAGCTCAATTTGTATTTGCCTGTGTCGGCAATGACGATGATCTGAGAAGCGTTGTGTTGGGTGAAAATGGGGCTCTGGCAGGTATGGATCCCGGAAGTGTGTTTGTAGACCATACTACGGCAAGCGCCGTGGTGGAGAGAGAGCTCTCCCAAAAAGCCGCTGAACGTCAGATCGGGTGGGTGGATGCTCCTGTGTCCGGCGGGCAATCTGGTGCAGAGAATGGCTGCTTAACCGTACTTTGCGGCGGTACGAATACGGATGTCTCGGCAGCCGAACCAGTGATGCGTGCTTATGCTTCTCAAATTACGCATTTTGGTGCTGTGGGTTCTGGTCAGCTTGCAAAGATGGTGAACCAAATCTGCATAGCGGGATGTGTGCAGGGACTGGCAGAGGGGTTGGCATTCGGCATGCATGCAGGACTAGATATGCCGAAACTCATCAAGGCGCTCTCCGGCGGCGCAGCATCCTCTTGGCAGATGATCAATCGGGGAGCCACGATGGTCGAAGGTAAATTCGATTTTGGATTTGCTGTGGATTGGATGCGTAAAGACCTGGGGATTGCGTTGGCAGAAGCCGAACGAAATGGTTCTAAGCTTGATATCGCGAAAATGGTTGACAGTTACTACCAAGAAGTGCAGCAGATGGGCGGTGGCCGCCTTGATACTTCGAGTCTTATCAAGCGCCTCGTTAAATAAAGTTCTATGCGACAGCTCTCTACTGGACATCCAGATGTCATTTTGATTGAGCCCCAATTTTTCAGAGATGACCGTGGTTATTTCTGTGAAACATACAATCAACAGAGTTTCGCAAAGATCGGCATCTCTGATAAGTTTGTGCAGGACAATGAATCGGCATCTTCTTACGGCGTTGTTCGAGGTTTGCATTTCCAAAGAGGAATCCACGCTCAAGCAAAACTGATCCGCGTACTGTGTGGTGACATCCTTGATGTCGCAGTTGATATTCGGATGGGATCCCCAATGTTTGGTCAAGTCGTTTGCTGTCAACTTTCAGCCGATAATCACAGACAAATATATATCCCTAAAGGTTTTGCACATGGATTTTCGGTTCTTTCTAAATACGCAGTCGTGTCATATAAATGCAGTGCTTTTTATGATCCAGAGTCGGAAGGCAGTATCGCTGCAGATGATCCTCAACTGGGTATCGACTGGCATGTTCCCGCAGAGCAATACATCCGTTCGAATAAAGATATAAATGCAGCCTCATTTGAAGCTTATTGTCAAACTCCAGCATTTCATTTCACTAAAGGGTGCATGAGGTGATTGCCGTAACCGGTGCCGGCGGTCAATTGGGCAGAACTGTGCTGTCAGCCCTTAGGAGAAGGGGAATACTGGGTCTAGGGTTTGATCGGCATGAGCTCAATATTGCGGATCAGAAAGCAGTCGTTCAGAATCTCCGGCCAGGTGTTTTTGACTGCGTTATTAACTGTGCTGCATATACGGCTGTTGACGGTGCCGAAGATCACTCCAGTGATGCCATTGCGGTTAATGCAGCCGCGCCAAAATATCTAACGGATACGGGTATTCCCATTATTCATATCTCTACTGATTACGTGTTTGACGGCAGGGCAAGGCAGCCGTATGAAGTTGACAGCCAAACCGCACCGCTGTCAGTTTATGGGTGCAGTAAACGAATGGGGGAAGCAGCACTTCTGACTTCAAAGGCTTGTGGCTGCATCATTCGTACTTCTCGCTTGTATTCGCCGATTGCAGGAACGAAGAGTTTTTTTCAAACAATGCTTCAACTGCTTTCCGAAAGACAGTCGCTCGGCGTAGTGAGTGATCAGTTCAGTGCTCCAACCTTGGCAGAAGATTTGGCAGATGCTGTCGTAGAGCTTTACCTGCAAGGCGCACATTTGCGATCCATGCAGGTGCTGCACTTTACCAATACCGGAGAGACCTCTTGGCATGGCTTTGCCTCAGCAATCCAGGAAAAGATAGGAACGACCTGTAAACTTAAGGCGGTCCCGGCAGTTCAGTATCCGACGAAAGCACGGCGTCCACACTACAGTGTGTTGTCTCTGCAAAGTCTTCAGGCTTGGCGAATTAAGCCCCGTTCATGGCAAGACGCTCTTACTGAGGCTTGTGTGCAGTGCGGCCGAATGAAGTCTTAATTGTTATGGAAACTATTTTGATCACCGGCGGCGCCGGTTTTATAGGTACGAATTTTGTAGAGTATTTCGCTCGAAAATATCCAGCATATCGTTTGATCGATCTGGATGCGCTGACATATGCTGCTAATAAAGAAGCTTTTCCTCGACAAGCTAAATTGTCGAATGTCATTCCAATACACGGTGATGTTTGCGATGAATCAGCTGTCAGAGATTTGATGGAGGAGTATGACGTTACCGGTGTAATTCATTTTGCTGCAGAAAGCCATGTAGACAATTCCATTGCTGATCCGATGCGTTTTGTGTTCACCAATATTCACGGTACGACTGTGATGTTGGATGCAGCTCTCCGGTATTGGCAGCGTACGGGACGGTTAACGTCGTCGCGCTTTCATCATGTTTCTACTGATGAGGTTTTCGGCACATTGGGGGAGACCGGTTTTTTTGACGAAAATAGTGCTTATGCTCCCAACAGCCCTTATTCGGCAAGTAAAGCAGCATCCGATTTGATGGCTCGTTCTTATGCCAAAACTTATGGGATGAACGTGACCTTGTCCAATTGCTCAAACAACTATGGACCCTGGCAACATGATGAAAAGCTCATTCCAACGATCATCCGGCGTTGTTTGGCTCATTCCCTAGTGCCTCTGTACGGCAACGGTCTCAACGTGCGTGATTGGTTATGGGTAAATGATCACTGTCGAGCGCTTGATTTGATTTTTCATCAAGCGGCACCGGGTGCTCGTTACAACGTGGGAGGGCATTGTGAGCGAAGCAATCTGGCTATTGCTGAAGGAATCTGCAGACTGCTCGATGAGATGCACCCTTGGAGCGGTCATCAATACCGGGAGCTCATCACCTTTGTTGACGATAGGCCAGGACATGATTTCCGATATGCCGTCGACGCGCAAAAACTTGAACGAGATCTGGGGTGGAAGCCAACAATGCCGTTCCTTGTCGGACTAAAGCAGACTGTGGAGTGGTATCTCGCACGGTATCTGGCGGCAGGGGAAATTTGATTGAAATGTGCCGTGATCTCCGAATGAGGGATCTGACGGCGGTAAAATCAAAAATTCAACACAATTCAATATCAGAGGTTCGCCAAGCGGTGAAACCTCATTTTTTCCCTCTTGGAATTCGGCGATGAGTGAAATCACGGAAGCTCAGACTGGGCGCGCAACCAACTTCATCCGCAACATTATTGAAGAAGATCTTGCTGCCGGCGTGAATCAACCCCGGCTCTGGTGCGGGCATCCTGCGCCTTATTCCGAACAGGCCGCCAATGGGGAGCCTGATCCGGCCAAAATTCGTACGCGCTTCCCGCCGGAACCGAACGGTTATCTGCATATTGGGCACGCCAAGAGCATCTGCCTGAACTTCGGTCTGGCGCGTGACTACGGCGGGCGCTGCCATATGCGCTTTGACGATACCAATCCGGTGAAGGAAGATCAGGAGTACGTTGACGGCATTCTTGACAGCGTACGTTGGCTCGGTTTCACATGGGAGCATGGCGGAGAGAAAAATCTCTATTTTGCAAGCTCTTACTTCGAGTACATGTATCAGTTTGCAGAACATCTGGTTCGCACTGGCTACGCTTATGTTGATGAGCAGACTGCAGACGAAATGCGTGACAATCGCGGCACGCTGAAGGAACCCGGCAAAAATTCACCGTATCGTGATCGCCCGATTGAAGAAAACTTGCGGCTCTTCCGTGAAATGCGTGAGGGCAAGCATGCGGAGGGCTCAATGGTGCTGCGGGCGCGCATCGACATGGCCAGTCCCAACATGAATCTCCGTGACCCGGCGATCTACCGCATTCGTTTTGCTGAACACCATGCAACGGGAGACAAATGGTGCATCTATCCGATGTATACGTTTGCGCATCCGATTGAAGATTCGCTTGAAGAAATCACGCATTCCATTTGCACTCTGGAGTTTGAGGATCAGCGTGCTTTCTATGACTGGGCGCTTGAACGCGTGGTTCCGGTACTACGCACGCCGCAGTTCGAGGAAGCCAAGGCTGTCCTCACTCAGATGAAGGACAGTACGCATCCAAAAGCTGCTGAGTTTGCCGCAGCTTGCTTTGCTGCTCGCGAGAAACTCGGCCAAAGTGCTGCTGAGCAGAATGCTGCAAGTATTCTCAATGGATGGACGAATGGTGTCCCGGATGTGTCCGACGCTTCAGTCAAGGCACTTTTTGAACTGCTCACAGATCATCCTGAACACTTCACGCCGCTTCTTCAGTCGGCGCTTTCTGCTGTTATTCGTCCCAACTTTTTCCTGCTTTCACATCAGTATGAATTCAATCGTCTGAGTCTTACCTATGTTGTGGTGAGCAAGCGTAAGCTCATTCAGCTGGTGAAAGAAAAGTATGTCGATGGTTGGGATGATCCTCGCATGCCGACCATCATTGGCTTGCGTCGACGCGGCTATACACCTCAAAGTATGCAGATGTTTGCTGAGCGCTGCGGCATCTCAAAGGTGTCTGGCGGATGGATCGATTACAGCGTTCTCGAGCAGTGCCTGCGCGAGGATCTCGAAGGCTGTGCACATCGCCGTATGGCTGTGATGAAACCGTTGAAGCTCATTATCGACAATTACCCCGAGGGGCAGTCTGAAGAGCTTGTTGCAGAGAATCACCCGCAAAAGCCTGAAATGGGTTCCCGCAGCATCACGTTCTCTCGTGAACTCTGGATTGAAGAAACCGATTTTGCTGAAGTGCCGCCAAAGGGTTTCCGTCGTTTAACGGTGCCGGCGGACGGTTCTCCTGCTAAGCCTGTGCGCTTGCGCTACGGTTATGTGATCGTTCCGACGTCTTTTGAAAAGGATGCAGAGGGACGTGTGACGGTTGTTCACGCGAATTATCTCCCCGAGACCAAGTCCGGCACGGAAGGCTCAATGTCCGTGAAGACCAAGGCTACGATTCATTGGCTGGATGCCCAGACAGCCCGTGCGGCGGAATTCCGGGTGTACGACAGGCTCTTTAATGAGCCGAATCCTGAAGCGGGCGAAGGAACGTTCCTTGATCATCTAACCCCCAACTCCAAGACGATTCTTCAGGGTTATGTGGAGCCTTGCACTGCTGATGCAGCCAATGAAGAGCGTTTCCAGTTTGAGCGAACGGGATACTTCGTTGCTGATCGTAAAGATCATGCTCCCGAACATCCGGTCTTCAATCTCTCTGTGGGCTTGCGCGACTCTTGGGGGAAATAATTCGAAAGAATTAATGCGAGGGGCCTAAGCAGCAAATGAGACTTAACCCGTAGATTTCATTTTTCACTGTGATAATATGACCCGTCAGCTGAGCTGACGGGTTTTTACTGTCGGCTCCTGAAGCAAAGACTTCTGCCGGAATCGGTTTTAAAGAGTTCCAGGCAAGTCACCGCACACAAATACTCGAGGAATTTGACATCATGAAGAAGATCATCGTCGCTACCGCTGCCGCTCTGCTCGCCGTCGGTGCCCAGGCTGCCACCTACAAAGATGGCTCCTACACGGGTGAAGGCAAGGGCCGCGAATCCGTGATCACCGTTCAGGTCGACGTTAAGGGCGGCAAGATTGCCGACGTCAAGGTCGTCAAGCACGGCGAAACGGAAATGATCATCGCTGCTCCGATCGAACAGATGATTCCGGAAATCGTCAAGAAGAACGGCGTTGAAGGCGTTGACTCCGTCGGCGGCGCCACGCTGTCGTCCGAAGGCATCAAGGCTGCCGTTAAGGACGCCCTTTCCAAGGCCCAGTAATTCGGCTTAAGGACAGCGGCTTCTCCTGAAGCCCTGAATCCGAAAAGGAGGATTCTCGCATCTGCGGCGTCCTCCTTTTTTGTTGTCTGAGCTTCCTATCTCTGTTCTGATACGTGATGTTTGCAAGAAAAATCTTTTGGCTTGCCGCGGCTGCGGCGCTCTGTGCCTCGTTACCGGTACTTTCTATTCATGCTGCAGAAACGGCAGCGGCTGCCGAGTCTGAGGAGCAGGAAGCCAAAGAATACGAATTAGACACAACGACCTTCCATATGGGAACGGTTGTCCAGATCAAAGTCTTTGGGAAGACACCAGAAGAGACGAAGCGTTTTGCGCAAATCGTTGAGGACGAGGTCGTGCGCTTTGACGACATGATGAGTGTGCATAAGGATTCTCCCCTCAACAATGTCAATAAGCATGCCGGCGAGAAGGTGGAAGTCACACCCGAAATCGCCGAGATGACTCGGGAAGCGCTCGCTATTGCAGACATGACTCATTCGGCATTTGAACCGATGATTGGACCGTTGGTGAACCTTTGGAAGATCGGTTTCGGCGGCGATCATGTGCCGAGTGATGAGGCGATCAAGGAAGCGATTCGCCGAGTGGATCATCGCCACGTCCGTGTGACGGAGGAGAACGGCAAATGGTTCATGCAGATTGGCCGCGACCAAAATGTTGATATGGGCGCTATTGCTAAGGGCTACATTGGACAGAAACTTGCAGAGAAACTCAAGGCTGCCGGAGCTGCCCATGCGTTGCTTGATTTGGGCGGCAATATCGTAGCAATGGGGGAAAAATACCCGGGAACGCCATGGCGCATTGGTCTGCAGAGTCCCGATAAGAGCCGCGGCGCCTACTTTGCTGTGGTTGCTGCGAGCGATACAAACGTTATTACTTCTGGTGCATACGAACGCAACTTCGAGAAGAACGGCCATCGCTATGGGCACATTCTTAACCCCACAACAGGCCAGCCAGTAGCAACGGACATTGCATCCGTGACGCTTGTGGATAAAAACGGTGCACGGGCGGATGCCCTTTGCACGGCACTCTTTGCTATGGGATGGGAGAAGGCTGAGGCGTTTTTGCTTGCCCACCCTGACGTGCATGCGGTGTTGCTGAAGGACAATTTGAAGGATGTGCTTGTAAGTGAAGCACTCCGCGATAAGATTCAGCCATACGACCCTGAAGTGAGCATTCGTTTGCTGAAGCAGTCTTAATTCATACTGCCTCCGAACTGCGGCGCTCCTTCTTCAACAAGGCCTGTTGAGGAACCGGGCGCCGTTTTCATTTCTGCATGCCTTTCTTTGTTTTACGCTGATGCCGTCTCCACGTTTCGTTCACCTGCGTTTCCACTCTGAATACTCAATTACGGACGGCATTGTCCGCATTGACCCCATGATCCATGCCGTTCTCGAGGGCGGCGGTGCTGCAGTGGGCATCAGCGACTTGATGAACGTTTTTGGCGGCCTGCGCTTTTATACGCATGCATTGGCGGCAGGGCTGAAACCCATTCTTGGGTGTGACTTAAAGGTCATTAATCCGAAGGATCTCAATAAACCCTTCCGGTTGGGGGTCCTTTGCATGAATCACGAGGGCTACCATTCGCTCTCAGTGCTGCTGACCAAGGCATTCTTGACGAACAATGATGCAGCTCGAGGCTTGGTGGATCCCAAATGGTTTGATGACGGCGGATCCGAAGGCCTCATTGCATTGTCGGGCGCAGCGCAGGGTGAATTGGGTTCTTTGCTGTTAGGCAAGAAGTGGGCGCTTGCTCACGAAGCAGCAGAACGCTTCAAAGCCCAATTTCCGGGCCGCTTTTATGTTGAACTGCAGCGTGCCGGTCGTCCGACAGACGAACTCGCTACGGCTCGCCTGGCGAACTTCGCGGTTGAGGAACAGCTGCCAGTGGTAGCCACACATCCTATTCAATTCCTTAAGCCCGAAGACTTTGAAGCACATGAAGTGCGTTGTTCGATTGCCGAGGGCTACACGCTGCAGGATCCGCGACGCGTCAAGCGCTATACGCCGGAACAGTATTTGAAAAGCGAAGCCGAGATGTGCGAGCTCTTCGCAGATATCCCGGCTGCCATTGAAAATACAGTGGAAATTGCCAAACGATGCAATTTGGACGGCGTTCTTTCTAAGCCTCAATTGCCGCTTTTCCCGACGCCCGACGGCATGTCGCTCGACGACTATATCGATCAGCTCTCAAAGGAAGGTCTGCAAAAGCGCCTCGAGTTTTTGTATCCAGATCCGAAGGTTTTGGAAGAAAAGCGTCCGCCCTATGACAAGCGTCTTGAATATGAGCTTGGCATTATTAAAGGGATGAAGTTTCCTGGTTACTTCCTGATCGTGCAGGACTTTATCAATTGGTCGAAGACGCATGGCGTGCCAGTGGGACCAGGCCGAGGGTCCGGTGCGGGTTCGCTTGTCGCTTATTCGCTTGGCATTACGGATTTGGACCCCCTTCATTTCGACTTGCTGTTTGAACGCTTCCTCAATCCGGAACGCGTTTCCATGCCAGACTTTGACGTCGACTTTTGTCAATACAACCGAGATCGTACGATTGACTACGTCAAGCGAACCTACGGTGTGGATGCCGTGAGTCAGATTGCAACGTTCGGCACTCTGGGGGCCAAGGCGGTTGTGCGTGATGTGGGGCGTGCACTAGACGTCCCATATATGAAGACGGATGCGCTCGCGAAGCTTATCCCCATGCAGCCGGGGCGGAACATTTCTCTCGACGATGCAATTGCCGAGGTGCCGGAATTCAAAGAGGCAATTGAACGCGATGACGAATATAAAGAAATCATTCGACTTGCCAAACCGTTGGAAGGTCTGACACGGAACCTCGGTATGCACGCCGGCGGCGTGCTGATTGCACCAGGGAAGCTTACGGATTTCTGTCCGCTCTACAATTCCGACGGGCGTCCCGAAAACACTATCAGTCAGTTCGATAAGAAGGACGTGGAAAACGTTGGCCTTGTGAAGTTTGACTTCTTGGGGCTCACCACACTTTCGATTCTCGCTAAAGCAGTAGAGATCATCGACAAGCTCTATCCAGAGCAGCATTTTGAACTTGAACGTATTCCGGTCGACGATGCGGCGACTTATGAACTCTTCCAACAAGCCAATACCGCCGCAGTGTTCCAGTTTGAATCGGATGGCATGCGGGGCCTTTTGAAACAGGCGCGTCCAGATCGACTAGAAGACTTGGTGGCTTTGAATGCACTTTACCGTCCGGGCCCAATGGACCTGATTCCGTCCTATATCGATCGAAAATTTGGGCGAGAAAAGGTTGAATACCTTGACGACCGGATGGAACCGGTCCTTAAGGAAACCTACGGCATCATGGTCTATCAGGAACAGGTGATGCGTGTGGCTCAGGTGGTGGGCGGTTACTCATTGGGCGGCGCAGATTTGCTGCGTCGCGCAATGGGTAAAAAGAATGTCGAAGAGATGAAGCGCCAGCGTGCTGTTTTTATTAAGGGTGCAGGAGAAAGAGGTGTAAAGGAATCGGTTGCCACGGAGATCTTCGACTTAATGGAAAAGTTTGCGGGCTACGGTTTTAATAAGTCGCACGCTGCAGCTTATTCTTATGTTGCATACCAGACGGCATATCTCAAGGTCCATCACACAGCGGCATTCTTTGCGGCCAACTTGTGCATGGTGATGGACGACGGTGACAAGATGAAGGCCTTGATCGATGACGCTCGAGCAAATGGTGTGGACTTTAGGCTGCCGGACGTGAATGTGAGCGAATGGTTCTTCTCCGTACCGACAGAAAACGTCATTCAGCTTGGGTTCGGTGCGATTAAAGGCATCAACCGTGCTTTAGTTGAAGCAATTGTGTCCGAGCGCGAAGCGAATGGACCATTTGAAGATATTTTTGACTTTGCTGCTCGTGTAGAAGGCGTCAATTCTCGCATCTTTGAAAGCATGGTACGTGCAGGGGCGTTTGATTCCACAGATGCCGATCGAGGCAAGCTTTTCAGCAACATTAGTAATGCATTGCAAGGCGGCGCCGCCGTACGTCAAAGCGCAGGTCAAGACAGTCTTTTCGGCGGAGAAGAGACTAAAAAGATCGTCAATTGGGTAGAGGGCGAACAGTGGTCTTTCCGTCGAAATCTAGAAGAAGAGATGACGGCATTCGGCTTTGCACTTTCCGGTCATTTCTTTGATGAATATAAGGACGATCTCCGGGCAATCGGATGTATGCCGCTTGATGAGCTTCAGGTCAGCAAAGAGAACGTTTGCGTCGGCGGGGTTATATCTTCTATTCGTCAAATCAATGGAAAACGCGGTGTAATGGGTGTTGTCGGCATTGACGATGGGACACACAGTATAGAGTTTTTCGCATTTTCGGATCTTTGGGCAACACTGAAGACTTGGATTGCACCCAAGATGGCTGTTTGGGTCAAGGGAAGGCCAAAATATGATGATTTTTCTAAGAAAGTGACAATTTACCCCGAAGAAATTATGCCTGCAGAAGCTGCCGTTTTACACCATCTTAAAATGGTAGAGCTCAGAATAGGCTCAAAAAACGACCTAGATAAATATGCATACTTAAGAGTTGAAGATAAGGGTTCATTAAATGATAGTATTGAAGCTTTGTGTATTATAAAGCGAAAGAATATGATAGGAGGTATTAAAGTTAAAATTGATAAAGAAAAACTTAAATTTTGTAGTCGAGGTATAAGAAGAATATTTGTGTCCTAATGAAGGAAGTTTAAGATGTTAAAGTGTTATTTAAATATGAAAACAAACCCTGAACGAGCTAGTGCTATTGATAATAGGTGCCGACAATTAAATATCCATATTGATCGATTTGACGCTACAGTTGGTGCGGATATTGATGAAAACGAAAAACGTCATTATTTAGATTATATTAGTTATAGTCATATATTTTCACGAAAGCTAACTAATGGCGAAGTGGGATGTGCTATAAGTCATTTGAAAATTTTTGAAGAATTTCTGAGGTCTGATGAGGAATGCTATTTGTTCTTGAGGATGATATGCAGATATCCGATGCTGCCGCTGGTTTTTTAAGAGATACAGCCTGGATTCCCAAGGGGGTACATCTTATTCAAATAGCGAGTCTTTTCGAAGATGGACAGCAAATATATAGACGGCAAGAGTACATGATTTTAGATCATGGGTATAATTTAATTAGAATTGTTAAACCTATATCTGTTGGAGCCGGTGGTTATTTAATTGATAAGTTGGCTGTAAAAATATTTACCGAAACTTATAAATGTAAAATTTGTGCACCTATTGATGAAATGTTGTTTTCTCCATTTTTTCCATTTTATGGAAAGGTGAAAACATATTCGTTGTCGCCATATGTTATTCGACCAAATAAAAATTATGTTAGTACTATTGGTGATAGGGGGCGAGGATATGGGCGTCCGGTGACAATATATAGTTTCTTCTTTAGATTATATAAGAGGCTCGTTAAATCTTGTTTAAAAAGAATCTCTAAAAAGGATAATATTTTTTTTAAGTGTTAGTTTAACTACAGAGTTAAATATGGTGCACCTTCCGCGAGGAGTTCCTCAGTCAGCTCCGGTGATGGATTGAAATCGAATTTGTCTAATAATTTGTTGACACTTCGTTTCACCGGAGCGACCAGCCACTCTCCCTGCACTCAGGTTGCCATATCTTCCCCAGAGTTTGTTTCAGGTCTTCAAGGGAGATATTCTTGTCCTCATTCATCGCGGCGATATCAGTAATGCAGTTCAACAAGAGGTGATTGACAGCCATACTTCCTGTGTTGCTTGAGTGCGCATATAGGAAGCTTCTAAGTCCAAACTTGCCCCGTAAGTCCTGAAAAACTGTTCAATGGCCTGTCGCTGCTTATATCCCAAACTCCCGAGGATGCACCTAGTCCCGGAACACCCGCGGGGGCAAGGGCAAACCTAAGAGGGTAAAGAGATCTCGGATTTTCTTCGGGATCTCTTTTGTTTTCCAAGCGTTGC
>OBZZ01000548.1_pt1 | contig 18837 bp, 19 predicted proteins | sample 1501451 | NCBI WGS metagenome assembly OBZZ01 (sample SAMEA2580274, study PRJEB22360) | human gut metagenome | biome: human gut; feature: human-associated habitat; material: faeces | place: Denmark | collected 2008/2010
AAATGGGGCAAAAGTCAGTAAAATCAAGTGTTTTCAGTTTGCTCAGCAGACACTAATTATAATACCCTTTTTAGCTTTAAAATTTGCGTCCAATAACAGTATTGGGGTATTATTTGATGTATTTGGGGTAAATTCTGGATTAAATTTTCAATTTCTTTGTTTTCTAATATTATAATCATTATTATGGAGCAAGTCAATCGGACAAACAAAAGCAGCATACTGAATTTCAACTTCAAAGTACGCTGCTTCCTTTTAAGCTATTGAATTGTCAAAATATTTATCTAATCCCTCGAACTCTGTTTTCTTTAGTTCCTTGGTTACATCGGTATAAATGTTCAGGGTCGTTGTTATATCCTTATGACCGAGTGTATCTTGAATAACCTTGATATTTACTCCAGCTTCACACATTCTTGTCGTAAATGTATGTCTAAGCGAGTGACAGCTAAAATGTGGGAGAAGCACTTCTGGATTTTCTGTTTTCAAAAACTGCTCATCATTGCAATCACGGATAATACGTCGGATTGCCTTATTCAAAGTCGATTGATGTTGCGGCTGACCGAAGCGATTAAGAAATATAAAATCTGTATATCCATCTACTGTTGCTTCGCAGTGAACCCCTAGCAGCTCTTGTCGCTGATTTTCCATAACAAATGCTTCTCTAACAAAATCAAGCATTGGAACTTGCCTGTTTCCCGCTTCTGTCTTTGGCGTATTTACATTGAAGTAGCAGCCTTTCTTGCCTTCAGAAGTTCTATGGTCATAATAAACCAATGTATGATTAACGTCTATAATTCCCTCTTCCAAATCAATGTCGCACCATCTGAGTCCAGTAACTTCTCCTACTCTTAATCCAGTTCCAAGCATTACTGCAAACACCGGATACCAATATACAGCTGTTTTAGAGTTCTTCAGATAATCCATAAACAATTCCTGTTCAGGTCGAGTCAGTCCTCTGCGTTTTTCTGTCTTAAAGCAATGGGCTTTTTTCAATTCCCTCAAAACATTATTTGTCGGGTTGTTTCTGATATAGTTATCATCAACCGCCATATCGAATATCTGATGAAGAATGTTATGAACACCATCAACCGTTGCAGGTTTCAAGCCCCTTTCATCTACAAGATAATTATAAAATCTTTTAACATCAGATTTCAGAAATGCGGAAACTCTTTTAGAGCCAATTTGCTGACGGACAAATGTTTCATACATATATTTATAATTTTCAAATGTATTGTTTTTCAGACCTCGCTTCAGGTCTTTCCATAACTCATACAAATCATTGATGGTAATATATCGTGCCTCTGCTTTTATGCCATCACTTTTGTCTTTCTCAATCGCTTCTTCTTTAATCCTGAGTGCTTTAAGTGTTTTTGCATAAACATATCTTCGTTTATGGTTTTCATCAGTCCAACTATACCGGTAACTTCCATCGCTTCTTTGAAGTTCCCCAGTACGAAGGACTGTTCTTGACTTATCTTTTCTTTTTGGTCTTGCCACGAATATTCCTCCTATATTTCTTGTCTGTTAATGATAAATTTCACGAATTTGTCGATGATAACATATTGCTGATAACCGTCCGTCGTCACAAAGTTGCAGCCTTTCATTTTCATCAGCTCTCGTATTTTTCCCCTTCCGATACCTGTATAGGCGGCGGTTTCATTTACCGACAAACATTTCTTTTCCCAAAATTGTTACAACGCATTTTATTTGATGCCATAATTTGCAGAATTCGGAAAATTAAAACATCCCATTTTTAGCCTTGTTATAACGGTAATAATTTTTTCTATTACTGTTATAACAAGGATTCCAGGGGTTCGGGGATGGAAGATCCCCGTATTATTTCTGCACTATTTATTTTTCTGAAAATGGCATATTATAATGTGCTGATCAACACGCTCTCCGCTTTGTACTGAACCACTGTTATCTCCAAAGTCATAGTAGAATAAATCCCCACGACAAATCATTTTTTCTTTCATATACATAACCTCACAAGAATCTAATTTTTAAAGTGTCATTCGTATCCGGAATGAAATAACCCCTTCACTCATTTGGACAAAGGGGTCTGAAATGCACACCCAAAATCAGAGATTTTCATAAAATTTGATAAAGTTTTTCTTTGCCGCAGCAATGGACTTATCCACAGAGCTGTAATATACGCCCTCCTGCTTTGCAATCGCTCTGGAACTCAGACCGCAGCATACATTCTTCATAAGGCGTTCCCTTTGAAGTGGCTGCAACATTGAAAGTGCTATCCTTGCTTTCCTGATTTCACACTGACGCAATTCTTCTCTTTCCAGTTCAAGCCTTTCTTCCTCTGCTCTTTCAAACGGGTCGTCAAACATAATGGCAAGTTCTTTATGAAACTGTGATGACATTTCATCGTCATATCCATAGCAGTCAAGTGTGCGACTGCTTCTCTTTGCATACTTATCCTCATTTCGGTTTGCATCGTCAATTACCTCTCCCTGTGCAATGGAAAGATGAATAAACGGAGAATATCTTTCTATAACAAGGGGATACTTCTCCCAAAGCTCTTTTACAGACAATTCCGTAATAATCGCCCATTTCTCATCTCTGGTATAACCGTTATATTCGTATTTAAGGTTTATCAGTTTACAATCCTTTGCAAATAATTCTTCTTGTTCTGCTAATGTAAGTTTGTTTGTCATTTTCGTAATCTCCTTTGAATTTTCTAAAATTGCTTTTTTATATAGAAAATTCGGAGATTACGGGTACTCAGCTATCTGACACTGCCATGCGTTATAAAACATAAAAGTCCTTTCCCAAGTAAGGGAAAAGACCTAATACTGCACGAAGCATAATCGAATAAAACAGCAACAAAAAAAGCACCGTCGAATCTGGACAGCAAAGAATACTTCTATTCTTCACTTATCCGGCTTCGTACGGTGCTTGGTAGTTTAGCAAGTAAATTGCTTATCTCCGCTTACTCGATTAGAAATCGTTTCGATATTTACTTGTAATCCTCATCGCCTGCAATTCCTGCCATATCCATTCCTACGGATTCTGCGGAAGTAAGCGAGATTTAAGATGTGGACATTCTTGCACTTCTGACACTTCACACTCAAATGTCCGGTTGCGTCTGAAAAAACTCTCTGTATCCTGAACCCGCAAGTTGGGCAGAGAATATCACGCTCTTTCAGGCTTTCTGCTTCTACTCTTGACAGAAGCAATCTCTTTTGTATTTCAGGTGCTACCTGAGTCTGTAACCTCATTGCGAAACACCTCCAAGATTTAATTCATTGGAAATGTATTCAAGGATATTGTGATACTCAAATAGTCCCATATCTCTCAATCTGATAACCAAGGCTGTATAAGATACTCCGATATAAGCTGCCATTCTACGGATAACTGCTTTATCCTTTGAAGTAATGGTATTATCGCCATAAACCTTTATCGGATTTGACTGATTATATTTCGCCAAGGCATTTTCAATAATTCTTCTCGGCATAAGAAGCGAAGCTCCCATTGTATCTGCCTGCCACTCAACAGACGCAAACATCTGAGCCAGTTCCTCTTTGGAATAACTACGCTCACTGTCATACTCTGCATGAAAGCGTCCTTCACTCGGCATTGCATACATCTTACTCAAGATATGATGTGACGCTTCGTGTGCCATTGTAAACCTGCGACGTCCCTGCTCCTTTTCGGCAAGAAGAAATTTATCAAGTACGATGGTGTCTTTCGGGAAAACAAAGGGAATAATTTTTCCGTCCTGATGTACCAGCAGTGGTGTTGCTCCATCTGCCAGAAAACCAATTCTACCTGCATCATCTTCTGCGAAAGAAGCGTATTCAATTCGTAACATAAGAAATTCTGTAATGAAATGTTCTATGTCGATGGATTGAATCACTCGATTGCTAAACTTATTAGCATAAGCTGTTATCAAGCCTTCGCTGATTTCTTCCAACTCGGCTCTTGACATATAAATACTCAAGTTGTGTCCACCTCCGACTCCACCTTATCCGGCGGTGCAACTCCTCCGGCAAAGTTCTGTTGTATTTCCGCACTATCCAAATTGATTAGATAGCGAATTCCTTCAAGTGTTCTCATTCGTCTGTCCTCTGCTATAGTTCTTTGATGATGTGACAAGCCACACCCTGAATGCAGCACTCATCTACAATGATGTCTTTCATCTTCTTATTTTCCGGATGGAGAATGATTTTCTTATTCTCATCATCTCGGAAGTAACGTTTCAATGTATTCTGATTATCCACAAGGGCAACTACTATATCGCCCTCATTGGCTTCTACCTGCTTTTTGACAACCACAAGGTCGCCGTCATCAATCCCTGCTTCAATCATAGACTGACCGCTTGCTCTTAATATAAAGAAATCTCCTTTGCCGAAAATAGCAGTTGGAAGTGATACATATTCTTCAATATTTTCTTTCTCATACTGAGGACTGCCACAAGGAATAGAACCTACAATCGGTGTCTGTGTCTGTTCGCCACTGTACTTACGGGTCACATTGGTGCGAATCTCCTGCCCGTCGTACTCAATCATATTCTTCTCAGCCATCTCTACCAAATATTTGTATGCTGTACCTCTGGCAATGCCAACCGCTTCAGCAATCTTTGTAGTCGATGGGGATTGTCTGTTTTGTAGGTAATAATCCTCGATATACTTTTTAATCTCGCTCATAAGTTCAGGACTCTTGCTTCTCATACCTGCACCTCGCCTTCTTTTCTATCGGAAGCAGTTTGCTTTCGATAGCTTTATTATACCTGAAACGAAAAATTTTTCAAGTAGGTTTTTCGCAAAAGAAAAGAGGTGTCGCAATTTGCTAACACCTCAAAATCTCTTTGCTCGCACTAAAATTATTAACTCCAATGGTTTGCTATTTTCTCTATTCTTATTTATTCTTATCTTTTCTTATACAATACAAGTTCTGGATTTTTACCATCTTCTTCATAAGTGCAAATAAGAATAGCATCCATATCTGCAACAACGCCGAAACATCTGTCGCCGCCGTATTCACATTCAAGCTGATTGCCCAGATACGTCTTTGCGTCATTCAAAAACTTAGCCGTTTGCCCATTCGGAAGTCGGTACTCAAGATTTACATACTTTCCGACAAGTGCATTCAGTTTCTCCACCTTTGGCATTCCTTCAACATTCAATTCGTTAATCTCATTGATTAACTTTTTCTTGAATTCTTCAAATTGCCCATTATCGCTGAGTTCATCATATTTCTTCCAGTAATCCAAGGTAGGAAGCAGCTCTTTCATATAAGAACGGGCTTGTTCCTCCGTGAAATTCTCGCTTATCATATTCTTAACGCAAACTTCAATCAAATCGTTCATATCATTATAAGTATATGTTCCATCGGCATAACACCACTTACAATAGTCCTCGTTGAAAGAACCGTCGTGATTGTGTCCGATAATATCATCATCTTCAAGCGGCATTCCGCAGCATTGACAAATAAGCTTTCTCGGTGAGCCTAAAAGTGTATTTATAGAAACATCGAATACTTTTGACAGCAATTTCAATGTTTCCGTATTCGGAACTGTTTCTCCGTTTTCCCAACGGGAAACTGCCTGACGACTTACAAAAACTTTTTCTGCAAGCTCATCCTGCGACATTCCCTTTTGAGTACGAAGTTCAAGTATAACCTGTTTTGTATCCATTAAGCAGTACCTCCCTTACACCTTTATTATAGTCTCACGCATTATCTCAAACAAGCAACTCGCAGTTGCTGTCCTTATTATTCGTCTTTTTCGTTCACAGCTAAATTTCTTGTTCTTCGTTTTCTTTTTGCTGCATATCTTCATCAGCTTGTGCAATCATCTGTCTGTACTGTTCTTTTACACTTTCCGGTGCAAGTATCTGTACCTTGCCATTAAAACCAAATACCCAACCAAAAAAGGTTGGACTGGCTGATACTTCGGTCTGTACCCTGAAAGAAGTCATATCATACGCAAGGGTTGTCACATCTTCTCCGAAACGGTCAACCATTGTTTTCATCAGGCTGTTGTCACATCTAAGGTCAACCATAACCTTCTCGCCAGGGAACATAAAGAATACTTCTTTTGTAAAATTTTCTATATCAAAATCATCAGGCATAGGAATAATATCCTTATCCAGTATCTCCGGCTTGGAAGCAATACGGTCTACCCTGAAATTGATAACCTTGCTTTTCTTCTCAGAATATCCGAGAACATAATAATAGTCCCCACACCAGAGAAGTTTATACGGACTCAGCTTATAAATCTCGCCCTTATTCTTCAGAACCTTTTTCTTTAATCCGGTATAATCATAATACTGAAAAGAAATCTGCTTGCCTGCGTTGATGGCATCGTTTATAGCGTCAATAATGTAATATATCTACTCATTATCCGGCTTAATACGATTGACCACATAGTTATTACGCTTCAACTTTGCCACCTGCCCCGGACTGGTCATTGTATGTATCTTCTCAATCAGAGCGTCACTTTTCTTCGTGGTAATGAACTTTGAGGATTCCACTGCGTCTATCAATAGCTTCAGCTCCGGCAGTTCAAACTTGCGACTTGCCACGAAGTATTTGCTCTGGGTGGAATGAATGACCACTATATCTATACCAAACTCCTGAAGTGCGGCAATATCCTTTGCAACAGTTGTTCTGTGTGCAGATATTCCGTATTCGTCAGCAAGTATATTGATTAACTGCGTTGTAGAAAGCGGGTGTTCTTCATCAGTACGCTCCAACAAGATTTTCAGTAGATATAGTATTCTTGGTTTTGCTTCCATACATTTATCCTTTCTCGAACAGGCTCACCGCAAGTTACAATAAATTTCATCCAATTTCCTCTAAAACACCCGTCAGTACAAAACGAGCATTGTCATATTCATAGGAACAGGTAGACAGTGTAAGCAGTCTGTCCTCATCGGATACAGTTGTCCCGGAGGTAAACAGGGAATTATCCAGCGCTGTTTTCAGCAGTCCGCTGCGTTCCTCTTTCGTTTTCTCAAATTCATACACCTTTGAATCTGACGGTGTAACATATCCGGCGATCAGCTTCACTTTATAATTCTGCTTTAGTGTGAGCAGATACAAAACAGAATGTTCTTCGTAATATTCCTGCTTACTGTATTTAGGCAGAGAGCCGAACATCGTGTTGTTTTTCATATTATGACCGTAGATAATGGTATGCAGATCAGAACAATCGGCGGCGTTTCGGTAATCCATAAAAAGCGTTCCCGCTATATTCCAAGTACCGTCAAGCAGTCGGCGAAGATAATACTCGTTATCCTTGCTCTGTACTATCGGATAGTTGATTTCGGTATCCGGGCAATAGATCCAAGCAATAATGTCCTTGTTTTCTTCCTGTAAACGCTCAAAGTCTACCGTAATTGGTGCAGTTTCAGGAACAGGCTTTATCGCAGATTCTGTTTGTCCATTCTCCGTTTGCTGTGTTTGTGGTGCGGTTTCTACCGCTTTATCAATCAGCACATCATTCTGTCTTTGACTGTCCTGTGTTTCTTTCCAATAATCATAAATGTGATATGCAGATAAAGAAAAAACAGTTATACATACAGATAAAATCAGGATTTTCCATACCTTTTTAATAGCGTAACACCGTCCTTATTTGTCTGCTTTTTTATCATGCACCTTAGTCAGCTCATAAGTGCCGCCGATTGTTCCTTCGCCGCCGATGAGGGTGAGAGTATCGCCTTTGACACTAAACTCATAGGTTGCATCATGTGCCGACTCGTTCACAAAGTCGATATATAGCTGATTGTCCTTGATTTCATAGGTAAAATCATAATCTGCAAGGGTGAGGAGCATTGCACCGCTGCCTTTGCCGTCAAATTCATAGGTAGTGTTGCTGTCTAAATCCCAAGTGCCTGCAAGTGCGTCTGTCGCACCCGAACAGCCTTTTACAATCAAAATAATGGCAACAATAATTACAATCAGCAGGACAGAAGCACCGCCGATCTGCATACGGCGCTTGTTCTGTTTTTTCTTTTTCATTCTGTTTCTATAAGCGATTCGTTCCGACTGAGTTAAAGGTCTTTCCGAGCGCCTTTGCTCGCCGGAGCTGATAGGTTGATAGTCTTGCATCGCTTTCTCCAATCTAAGCAGGAAGGCGGTAGCGGGAATCCCCGTCACCGCCCTTTGCTTAAAGGTCTATTGCTGACTTATTCAGCGTGTTCTTTTTTCTTTTTGTTGTAAACTGTTATTCCCGTAACGCCAGCTACCGAAACAAACAGCAATGCAAACCAAAGGAATATATTGCTGTTATCTCCGGTCTGCGGAGATTTTTCGCTGCCATTGGTATTTCCGGGCTTTGTTGTGTCATTAGGCTTTGTTGTGTCTTTCGGAGCAGTCGTTGTTCCTGTTGCAGGAATTTCAACTGCCGGGCGTTTGTAACCGCAGGTCTTGCATTCTTCATGCTTGGAACCCTTTTTGGTTGCGGTAGCTTCCTTGTCAACAACCCACTTGAAGCTGTGTGCTGCTTCATCCTTCTTATCTCCACAGTTGCACTCATGCCAGTGATTATCTGCATTGGATTTCCATTCAGTACCATAGTCATGAATATGTTCACTACCTGCTGTTCTAACTGTCAGGTTAGCGTTTGCCTCACCGTCTGTGTAGACAAAGGTGATTGTATGACTTCCGTCTGTCAGCGTACCGAGATAACTTGCTTTCAGGGTAAGAACGGTAGAACCGGAAACAGCGGTATAATTGCTGGAATCAACAACTGAGCCATCCACCTTAATTCCTGTGAATTTTGCAAAATCACCATTGCAGGTAATTGTCACATCACTTCCACTTGCCTTGTCATATATCTGGTTATCTCCGGCGATGATTTTAAGTTCTGTTCCCATTGAAGGAATGGTTTGTGTTTCCAATACACGATGACAAACCGTACATTCTTTATGCTTTGTACCGGCGGTGGTAGCTGTTGCCGGAGTATCAATAATCCAGTCGCTTGCGGTGTGAGCCGATTTCGTGCTTTCGATAATCACGCCACAACCTGCAACTGTACATTCATGCCAGTGGTTAGTATCATCAGACTTCCATTCTGTGCCTGCGGTATGTCCGGTAGCCGGAATCTTCACACTGGTTTTATCGGTAATTTCTACCGATCCTGTTGCATCTGCAAACCACTTGTCACAGCCATCGCAGGTGTAGTATGCGGAATTGCCCGCAGCAGTGCAGGTGGCAGCTTTCGCAGCAACCAAAGTCAGATTGTGCGTATGCGGTACAGTTTTGTCATATCCGCAGGTGTCGCAAACATTGTCAGAACCGTAATCGTGAGCCGCTTCGTCCTTTTTGTCGTGGCAACGAGAACATTCGTGCCAGTGGTTTGTAGAATCGTATTTCCAATCAGAACCATATGCATGACCGAGAGCAGTACCCATCGCTGCGAAGGTATCTGTTGTGCTGATTGCACCGCAGGAGCAGCTCTTGAAATATACTGCGTCGTTTGTGCAGTCAGCAGGGGTTTTAAGTGCTTCCGGTTTTACAGTTTCCTGATTGTAGGTGTGCGTATGTGGAGCGTCCTTATAGGTTGCTTTCACGCTTACTGCACTTGCAGGCATTGTGAATGTGGGGTTGCACTGTTCACATCTGCAAGGGTAATGCCGCCGCTTACAACTTCCCACTTATCAAATACCTTGCCGGACGGAGCCGCATTTGCAGTCAGGGTAACGATTGTGCCTTGCGCCGCTTTGCTGATTTCGCTTCCTGCGTCTACTGTCGCTTTGCCGTCTGTAACGGTGATGTTGTACTCTACTGCTTTGTAAGTTACAACAACGGTTTTGTTTTCGTTCATCGTAACATTCAAAGTATTGCCAGATACAGATGTTGCAGTACCGTTCACCGTAACGGTGTCGATTTCATAGCCTGCATCGGGGGTAAAGGTAATCGTTTCGGTTGAGCCTGCCGTCAGTCCTGTCTTACTTGCGGAAATCGTTCCATTACCGCCGTTTACCTGTGTTGTCAGGCTACAGGTGGTAGGAGCGTCTTTCTCAAAGACTGCCTTTACCTCAACGTTTTCAGCAGGCATGGTGAACTTGTTATTCGTGATCGTCATACTGCCGCTGATGACCTTCCACTCCTTGAAGTGATAGCCAGTGTTAGGTACAGCGGTTAAGGTGATCTCGGTGCCTGCTGCTGCGGAAGTAGCCGAAGCGGAAGCTGTACCGTTGCCGTCATTGGTGAGTGTCACAGTATAACTGGTGACAGATGGCGCTGTATAACCGCATACGGTACAGGGAGAGCCATCATGAGGTTTACGAACCTCTACGCCGGCAACACAGGTACGCCAGTGCTCCGTATCTGAATGACTGTAGGTAGACGATGGGTCGAATTTGTGATCCAGGACAATTGGATTAGCAGCAATCTGCACGTCAGTGGCAATATCTGTGTTACTCGCGTAGAACTTGTTCTGAATCGTGCAGACATTATTGGTGGGATACCCTTTTTCAGGTTTTTTCCAGTCTTCGGAATGCACGCCGTCTGCATTGAACTCAGCGTCACTCAGCATGAAGTATGTATGCTTCACATTCGGATTTACGCCAAGCCCTCTATCCCATGTGCAGTCCACATGGAACCAGTGTCCGTCAAGCTTTACCAGATTCCATGCATGGGGTTCTTTCTTCGTATTGGCCGCAATGTAGACGCTATCGATTCCCACCTGGCTGAGTAGAAACTGATAGCACTGGGCATATCCGGCACAAACAGCCTTTCTGTTGGCCAGGGCACCGACTCCAAAATCATAATACAGTGTGCTCATGCCGTAGGAAACATTTTTGACAATCCAGTCGTGGATCTTCAGAATCTTTGCAAAATCGCTGTCGCCGGGCTTAATTAGAGCCATTACCTCGTCATAGCTCGCAATGACTTTTGCCACAAAGTCCTGCGTCCATGCCGGGTGATAGGTGTATTTTACCGTTGCCACACATCCGTTGTCCTTGTAGGTGAACTCCGGGAAACCCGTTGTAGCTGCAGTGGAATAAAAGGGATTCTTCCGCACAATCTCTCTTGCAGCATAGATGCCCGTCAGGTCCATTCCATTTACGCTGTATTGAATTTCATTCGGCGCAATATCCAAATCAGAAACATCAATTGCTTTATCGAGGTACAAAAGACGATTAAGCACTCGCTCTTTGAAGCGTTCTAACTTACTGTCATCCTTAGCCACAAATATATCGTGTACCCCAGTAGATGTACCTTCGGCATGCACTTCCTGTACGATCATGACACCGGAAGTAAATAAAATAGCCAGTATCAAAACTAATGAAATAATTTTTTTCGTTTTTATCATATAATTCCTCCCTTTTGTTTTGTTAATTTCTACTGCTCTTGATATCTTTTATCACTGACTTGACTACTTCATCCCCCACATTTGATATAAAGACACCAATATTTTCTCTGTTCTTACCCTATTTGTAAACCCGAAATCGGCACATCTATAGCAAGTACAGTTATACATTTTTATCATACTCGACAATAGAGAAAAAGTCAAGAAACTGAGCAATACTTCAAGATGGTTTATTACTCGGTTCGAATAAAATTTGCATAAGTTTAATTTTTTAAACTGGTTGTATATGAATGAGGAATGATGTATAGTATTTGCGAGAGACACCTTCTTTCGTAAATGTTGCAAATGTTTGTTTTGGCACTTTCATTATACAACACATGGAATCGAGGTGTCTTTCTTTTATGCAAAATCACGAACTTGCTCATTTATAGTTTCGCAAGCAAAAAAACCCTGACATCCTGACAGGTAAGTTCTTTGGGATTCTTATTCTGATATTTCAGAAAGTAAGAAACATAGTTTTTATAGCAACTGATGGAACGATCTTTGAGGTTACGGATTTTCCCGGCTTCCTCAAGCTGTTCTAAATATTTTTCATACATAATAAAATCCTCCATATAAAATCAGTAGTTATCAGAAACACTGCTTTATACGGAGGAGCATTGGGGTCATAAAACCGCTTGCCAACCAAGTGGAAGGGTGGTATTCTTTTCATAGGCAGTGGAGAGGTCGATCCTGTTTGATTGTTATTTTGTGGTGATTTAACAATACTACTTTTAGGACTTGCTTTCCACTGTTTTGTTATAGAAAACAGAAAATCGCTATGCCACAGCCTCGGCAGGCCATCGCGTAGCGATTTTGTTCAACTCCAGTTTATCTTTTTCTTTCTGAAAATGGGCAATTCCACACCGGAACTGCCCATATATTTTGAAAATTATGCGATTTTTAAGGCTCTGCACCGTTTCAATATGCCACTTTTCAAATGTTCTATGTTCTTTTTAAATAAGCTCCTTATCCAAAAGGAAATCAATCACGTTGATATTTAAAATGCCGTTATCATCATACCAACGCTTTCCAATATCTTTTCTTACCACAATTTTAGGGAAAGAATCTCCTGTGAGCGTAAATGGTCTGAGTTCTACATCAGCTTTCTCATCAGTAGGCATCGCATACGCCGACTGGATATAGGTTCGTTTTCCTCCTGAATTTACGACAAAATCAATTTCCCTTGGAGTACGAATTGAATTGCCTTTTTCACTGAGTGTCCTTGCATAAACAACGCCAACATCAACAGAAAACTGCCTGATATTTAACTCATTATATATGATGTTCTCCATTATATGCGTCATTTCTTGCTGGCGAAAACCTATTCTTGTATTTCTAAGTCCAATATCCTCGCAATAATATTTATTTGGCGAATCGAAATAGGATTTCCCTTTTACATCATATCGCTTACTTTCTGAAAAGAGAAACGCATCCTCCAAATGTCCGATGTATGCTCGAATCGTATTGGCAGACACACTGCCCCCTTGTTTAGATTTCAGAGTATTCGCAATTTTAGTCGGATTTGTTAATGAACCTACCGATGAACAGAGCAAATCTAAAATCTGCTCCAGAACATCTTGCCTTTCGATTCTCTTACGTTCAACAATATCCTTAATATACACTTCTGAGAAAAGCGATTTCAAATAATTCATCTTAGCCGTATCATTAGGTCTTGACAAGATAAGTGGCATACCGCCATAGAATGCATATTCATCAAATGCTTCATTTTTATCCCCACCAACAGCAGAGTAATATTCCGCAAAACTAAGTGGATGTACTCTTATTTCATCACTTCGTCCTCTAAACTCAGTAAGGATGTCACTGGAAAGCATTTTTGAATTGCTTCTTGTCACATAAACATCTAAATTCGATAAACCTCTCAAATCATTAAGAGCATCGTAAAAAGTAATTTTCTTACCGTCCGGATTATATGGATTAGCCACCTCGTCAGACATTTGAATTTCATCAACGAAAAGATAATATTCCTCTTTGCTCTTTTCCACTTTCTCTCTTACATACGATGAAAGAATAAGCGGATTACGATATTTAATGTCTTTCGCAAGGTCAAGCTCAATCGTAATAATCTGTTCTTCTTTTACACCATTTTCAATTAAGTAATCTCGGTATATATTTTTAAGAAGATAGGATTTTCCGCATCTCCTGATACCGGTAATTACTTTCACTAATCCATCAAAACGATATGAAATCAACTGCTCAAGGTAACTATCACGCTTAATTTCCATAAAGCCCACTCCATTTCATTGAAAATCTCTGCCTATTCAGGCTTTTTCAATCAATATTATAAATGTTTTCTATCAGATTTTCAAGTTATCATCGAAAATTATAACCCAAAAAGGCTAAAATATTCAGTGAAAATATTTTTATCTTTCTCTAAATAACTCAAAAAGGTGCTGCATACCTGCAAACACCTCTTTAGTCATACAATATATCTATGGAAGATTTATGCCCATTTAGGCTTTTTATTCAATGAACCTAATCTGTTAAATTGTGCAGACGGTCTGCACAATTTCTATTTTGTTTTCTTATTTTCTCTGTCCTGCTGCTGAAGAACAGCATTGGATTGTCTACACGCTGTGTCGAAAATTTAAGCAAAATCTTATAATTTACTTCTTGAATTTATATTTTCCTTTTCCGTATCCGGATACCGGTTCAATAATATCTGCCTGCACTAAATTTGAAAGAAGTTTTGACACACTCGAATTTTTTAAATCCAGCAAGTCAGTAACTGCACTTCTGCATGGATATATCCGGATGAGATTCGACATACTGCACCGCATCGTGTTTGAAGTCGCTGGAATATCGTCTGATAGTTTTAGACATTTTGAAATCCTCCTATGTACACATTATACTACATCAGGATCGTTTCAAAAACTTTGTCCGTTGTTTAGTCTAGCACCAACTCTGCACAAATCTCTGCATCAAATGATGTAAGTTTGATGTAAATCATCGATTTGTGAGGCTGTCCTAAATCCCGAAAAGCGCATAAACACTGAGTTTTTGCTGTTTTTATTTGTCTAAGGGTTTCATCGTCGGGAGCTTTTTTGTGGTTCTTTCATACTCGACCAAGCTGATGTTGTTACTATAAAATTCTCCATATTCCAATTATCCCCATACTTCATATTTCTGCTCTACTTTGAGTCACTTTGCGGGCAAATGATGTAAAATATGATGTAAATGATGTAGGGCGATAATAGTATATGCAAGAGCATAGTTATATAAAAGAAATTATAACTTCTTTTATTTACAAAGTCAATTCATCTTGTCCATTCCTCAATTCCGTTACACCATAATTCCTTTTTACTTCTGTAGCCTGATTGCTTTTAACATGCTAATCAAATTATCGGAGCTATTTTGTTATTTTTGTACTCATTACATCACTTACTCTATCAAGTAGGCTTAAATTAAAATTCAGTTTTTTCTGAGCCTCTTTTAATTCTAACACATTCTTATTAAAATAATCACGGACAATAATTGCAGCAAAACATTGTGCCTGAACGGTTTTTGCCTTTTCCAATTTATAATTGATGTTCCCATAACTATGTGCTGATGGATTTCTTAGTTCAAAAAATAATTTGTAATAAAAATCCCAATATGACATATTTGCTTTTTCAAATATGCTATCAGGATTAGTTCCTGTTAATTCCTCCCATCTCTTTTTATGTTTCATTACCGCTCCTTGCTTTTTGGAATTAGGTGGTTCTCCTAATATTCCTTCTACACTCCTACACGCTTGAACTACTGCCACTTCCATATTTGGGATTATTGCTGCATGTTCCCATATTTCCGGTTCTTCCGCTAAATGGTCATGATATGGATAACTACTCAACTCACAAATCAAGCAAATATAATGTTGTATAAATGAATTGCTCAACATCATCATCGCTGTATATGCCTTATCATCACGTATCATTAGCTCTATTTCCGGTGCGAGATTTCCAATATCAGTCGCTTTTATGATTCTTCCATTTGTTAAGTTTACACTATCAAACTGTTCGAGGTTATTGAATACTTGTTCTGCTAAGTTTTTATTAGAATCAAAATAATATATCCATCTATATTCATACCAATCTGCTGAAATCCTCTCAAAAGAATTTGCATATTGCATAGCCAGCCACATAATGCTTGCAATATTTTTCCAAAATGGCATATCCTTAACTTCCGGGTCTACTTTAATTATGATAGATGAATTTCTATCTTTTTCATGTGTCCATACGAATACTTTTTCATGCTCTACTTCAAATAATTCATTCATCTCGCCAACTTCAGGTTCAAAACTATTTTCAATTAAAAGCCCTTTCATATAAGCCGTTTTACATACATCATTCGGTGGATTAGGTGGGTATTTCTTTTCTAATTCCTTGTTTTGCTCAATCCGATATTCAACCCATTCCTCTATAGCTTTTCGCAGTTCGTTTTCCATAATAGCTTTCCTCTTTGTCACATAACATCTATTTCATATACTTTCTATAATCAATCATTTATTCTTCTCCCACTCTATCACACTTTTATCGAGACAACTATTTCTAGTTCCCGCAAAAAAAAGAACACACAACACTCTGTATGTTCTCTTTCCGTATGTGAAGTCCAATATTATACTATGAAGTAGCTATCCAATCCTTTGAACTCTGCCGTTTTCATTTCCTTTGTAACATCAGCATAAATATTCAATGTGGTTGAAATATCTGAATGTCCGAGTGCGTCTTGAATAACCTTTATATTTACTCCAGCTTCGCACATTCTTGTTGTAAATGTATGTCTAAGCGAGTGACAGCTAAAATGAGGAAGTAACACATCAGGTTCATCACTGTGCAAAAACTGCTCATCATTGCAATCACGGATAATTCTTCGGATTGCTTTGTTGAGTGTGGCTTGGTGCTGTGCCTGACCAAAACGATTGATGAAAATAAAATCTGTATATCCGTCAATCGTGACCTCGCAATGAAGTCCTAAATCTTCCTGCTTCTGTTTCTCATGTTCAAATGCTTCTTTCACAAAACCGAGCATTGGAACCTGCCTCATACTCGCCGGAGTCTTCGTTGTATTTACATTGAAATAACAGCCACTTTTACTTCCCCCACACGAAGTCCAGTTCCTATTATTACTGCAAAGACCGGATACCAGTGTTCATATACAGGGTGGGTTTTCAGGAAATGTACTTCTGCTAAACTGTTATTCATAGCCAAACCTCAACCTCCTTGTGCTTAGAGTAGTAGTAATGTCTATCAAAAGGCTTTTACATATTAGATAAAAGCATGTAAAATTTCTTTTACATAGCTTAATTGCGGTCTATTTAGCTTGTTTCTTGACTACTCAGGAAAAATATTTCTACCCTCGCCCCACCTGTATTTTCAGAATTTGAAAGTTTAATACCTCCACCATATTTTTCAGCCACAGTTTTTGCAAAAAATAGTCCCATCCCATAATGGGCTTCGCCATTTCTACTTGTGTCATCCATAAAAAACTGCTCTGTGCCATGCAATAATGCTTCTTTTGTAAATCCTGATCCGCTATCCTCCACAATGAATGTCAGCCGGCCATCCTGCTCCTTTGCGTCAATATAAATGATTCCATTTTCTTTTGTATGCTCCACTGCATTCTGAATCATATTCATTACGGCCCGGAACATTGGATCATAAGCAATCGTTACCTTTTTATCACTTTGTTCCGCCTTCCAATCTATTTTCTGGTGATAGATTTCTACCAGTCCAAGTGCCTGTTCCTTTATATCTGCGAAAAAATCTTCTAACCTCACCGTTGTATAGGTAACATCACTGCAATTCCATGATTTTGTGACATCTATCAACTGTTTTACATAACTTTGTATCTGTGTTGTGCCGTTCAAAACATAAGTGATATTATTCTTCTGTTCTGTGGTCAGTTCAGTCTCTGAAAGTAGTTCTGCATTTCCCCGTACAATCGTAAGAGGTGTTTTAATATCATGCGCCAAAGCAGACATCTGTTGTTTCTTTTCCTGCTCTGTTTTCCACTGCTTTTCTAAAGATTCTCGCAATGCATCTCGCATATCATCGATTGCCGATAAACAGTCATCAAACTCTTTGATACCGGAACAGGATGTCTCATATTCCAGATTTTGATCCTTTATTTGTCTGATTGCGTCTAATACAGGCTGCATCTGCTTTTTGATTCTTTTTCCAAAACGTATGGACGGAATGATGATAATCGCTACCGCTCCAATCACTGACATAATACTCATCACATTCTGTGGTCCTATAAAATGCTCCCTCAAAAAAGCTGAATGATATTGAGGTGTCAGGCGATATTGCAATACAACATATTCATTTTCCCTTACAATTACTTTATAAAAATATTTCCCGGATGCGTTTCCGTACTTTGCAACATTCCATGCTATCTGTTCGTATTGTTCTGACAGATCTCCACCTATTTTCTCTCCATTCTCTGAAAAGATTACATAATCACAAAGTGCAGGAATCATCTCAGCAGTTACTTTATCCGCACGTAAAATCGTATCATATGCTTCATTAATCTTTTGCTCTGCATAATTCGCCGGATAGATACAGCCCACACTAATCAAAAGGGACAGCAGCAGCCAAGCAACAATCACCAAACCTACTAATGATCCAAGCATGACCAGTACATATCTCATAAAAATCCAGCTGAGTGCATTGCTTCTCTTTACTCTTCCCATTTATATCCAATCCCCCAGACTGTTTTTATCGGTGTATAATCATAATCCGCAAATTTTGCTCTTATATTTTTGATATGCGTGATAATGGTACTGTCATTACTCTCACTGTCAAAACCAAAGACCTCTTCTAAAATCTGTTCTTTCGAGAAAACCTGTCCCCTGTTTTTAGCCAGGAATTCACAAATTTCGTACTCCGCTTTCGTAAGAGGAAGTTCCTCATCATCAACCAATAGTTTCTTTTGAGATATTTGAATACAGACCCTCCCCAAAACCATCCGGACAGAATGTCCCCTGTGCTCTCTTCTAAGATGTGCATTGATCCTTGCCCGAAGTTCCATCACTCCAAATGGCTTTGAAATATAATCATCTGCTCCTAAAGAAAGTCCGTTTACCAGACTGTTTTCCTCCGTTTTTGCCGTAAGAAACAAAATCGGACAATCCACAAGTATCCTAATTCTTTTGCATAATTCGAAGCCATCAATTCCAGGCATCATAACGTCCAGTAAAATCAGGTCATAACGATGTAATTCTTCCATATTAAGTTTCAGCGGATTACTTACTTTGGTAGCCAGATGTCCATCCTTATTCAAAATGCTTTCTATCATTTCCAAAATTGCCGGTTCATCATCAACTGCCAGTATTTTTGCCATAGTTTCCCTCGATTCTATTCCGATATTCTGTTTCCTTCCCAGTGGTTTACCCACCAAAAATAGTATACCATACTAATCCCTGTAAATATTAAGCAACCTGGTATGAATGACAACCATTCACCTACACTAGTATAACGAATATTAAATAATTGCTATATTAAATTGATACTGCTTCCTCTTCACTG